>CEOO01109020.1_pt1 | contig 16675 bp, 28 predicted proteins | sample 530321 | NCBI WGS metagenome assembly CEOO01 (sample SAMEA2619927, study PRJEB7988) | marine metagenome | biome: marine biome (ENVO:00000447); feature: surface water layer (ENVO:00002042); material: "saline water (ENVO:00002010), including plankton (ENVO:xxxxxxxx)" | depth 5 m
TCCCCAAAAAAAAAACGACACCGACGAGATTCGAACTCGCGATCCCATAGGGAAATGGATTAGCAGTCCATCGCCTTAACCGCTCGGCCACGGTGTCTTTAAAAAAAAACGACATCGATGAGATTTGAACTCGCGTGTGCTATGCACAACAGATTTCAAGTCTGTCCCCTTAACCAGTCGGACACGATGTCATTATTATAATTAGTAAAATTTATTTAAATTAATATTAATTAAATTAATATTAATTTAATTATTATATATAATTTACACTTAGTGTTAAAACAAATAATAATAAACTACAAATTTCAGCCTGATTATGTAATGTATTTAATTCATGATATTTTTTAATATAATAATGAGCAAAATTTGGTTGATACATCATTGCTAAAATTGTTCTTAATATACGTGGAAATAGTTTTGGATTAAAAATTGGTATAATTACACTAAAAAATTCACTTATAGCAATTGCTTTAATAGGATCTTCAGGATATATTAAACTAGCTGCTATTGCTCTATTTGCTCTTATAAGTGGCGTCAAATACATAAATAATATATATAAAAAAAATATTTGTATTAGTTAAATTTATTTAATTAATAGTGATTATATTACCATTTTCATCACTATAACATAGTTTTTTCAATTTATAATTTTTTTGTTTCAATGTAAAATCGATTGTTTTAAGACAACAATCGCATGGTTTTGCATTCATTAGTTTGTCTCCACTATTATTTGTTCTAAAAACTATCAAATTAATATGGGCTATTTTTTCAGATTTTTTAAGGCGGTTTACACAATCTACTTCTGCATGAATATTATCTTTATTTTCTGCACATGCTTTATTATTTAGATTATATTGGTTATGGCCAAACGCGTAAAACACACTGATGATTTTTCTTAGGCGAGAACGCGACACATCCAATCTTTGCTTTTCCATTGCAATTATTCTCAATTTGAGAACGCAAAGGAACATAATCATTCAAAATATCTTGCAAAACCATTATTAAGTTTAAATGTATTTATTATATTTAGTATTTTAAATTTTTATTAATCAATTTTTATTTGTATATATTAGTAATGGATATAGAAAAAACAAATATTATGGAAATAATAAAAATAAATGGTATTGAATACAAAAAATCACCAAATGGAGTATTTTTAATAAGAAAAGAAGAAAAAACTGATCCAAAAAAACAAGGTGATATTTATGTTAAAAAAGAAATGTTTGATCAATTAGATGAAAAAACTAAATATTTATTTAATACTTATATGGAAAAAACTACAGTTGATGTACCAGAAAGAACTACACGATCACAAAAACATAGTATAAATTTAAATCATTACTATTATTTTAAAGTAAAAGTAATTGATGAATTTGAATATGATTTAACTTTAAAAAAAGATAATGAATCCAATTCTCGAAATGATTGTTTAGTTTTTGCAGAAAAATTAGGAATTTTAATGAGTTCAACTATTAGAAAAAAAAATGAAACAACTTATTCTGCTTATGATCCAGAAAAAGAAGAACAAAAGAAAGGAATTTCAAGATCAGTATTTAAAAATAATAGTAGTAATAGTAAAAATAGAAATAAATTAGGTACTACTAATGTAGGTAATTTTATATCATTAGTTAGAGAATTTGATTATACATTTGATTATGATGAAGCTAGTAAAATATTGAAAGTAAAAGATAGAATATTTATGATTAATCCAGAAATAGGAGATTCATATATTTTAATGAAATATTTATATAATAATAATCAAGATCCAGATTATAATTTATGGAGAAAAATAGAATATGAAACATCAAATATTTGGCCAGGCTCTGAAAGTTTAATAGCAAAAACAGATGATGAATTTATATTATATCCAATAGATACTAGTCACTTAGAAAAAGAAGATTTTTTTGAAAATATAAGAGAAGGAAAAGAAGAATATTATGAACTTGATCCATCATTATTAAAATTAAAACAAAATATGAAAAATGAAGAAGGAAATTGTATAATAATTGATGAAAAATATTGTATAATTCCTATGTATAATGAATATAAATTAGATTTAAAAGAACAAGGAGGATGTCCTTATCATGCTGCATGTGTTATTGCTAAAGATGATAATGTTAATATAACATTAGAAGCTGATCTCGGTGATAAAAAAAGAATTTTTCCTGTTTTTGATATGTATGAAGTTTCGTGTGAAAAAACAAAAAAACCACATACATTTTATGGTAGATGGATGGCTGATTATAGTTATACATATCCAAAACAGGAAAAATTTGATTTAAGTACACCAAAAATTAAAGCAAAATCATCAGAAGATTCAAAATTAATAAATAAACAAAAACTTATTTTAAAAGAAACTAAAAAAGTATTACCTATATTATTACATGCTGTAGTAGACTTAATAGATAATAAAAAAACTTCTATTGCTGCAAAATCTACATGTCAAAGATGTACAAGATCAACAAGATCAACAAGATTAACAAAAAATGCTACATCATATGTTAAGAGAAAATCTGGAATTAAATCATTATCAAATATAAGACCACATACAAAAGTAGTAAGAAAGACTCAATCAGAACGTAAAAGAAGTAAATCAAAGACACAAAAAAGCAGGTAATAAATAATTTAATAAATATCAATTTCTTGTACACCATATTCAGTGTTTATTTTTTTTTGTATATCATGCCCAATAATTAATGCTTTTCCTCTATCTCTTGTAAATTTAGAATTTTTTGAATCTAGTAATTGTTTAATATAATCTTTATTATACTGATTTTCCATGTTCAAATTTGCTAATACATAATATTTATATTTATACTTTGCAACAGCAATAAAATTATCGCGAGACATTTATAAAGTTTATGAATATAAATAAAAATTGATTTATATAAAACAATTTTTATTTACATTTTTAAAAAATGGAAAAAACTCATTATATTGGTGATCTAAATAAAGATGAATTATTAGAAGAATTATGGAATCATGCAACAAATTATCATAATACTCTTGATCAAACATTTGATTTAAATGAAGCAAAAAAAAAATATGAAAAATAATTATCCAGATTATGTATGTGGCAGGCCAATTAAAGTTGATATTTATAATGAAGATAATGTAAATTATTCTTTATATAATAGAGATAATTATGATGGAGCATTTTTAAAAGTAATTAAAAAAATTCAAGATAATACTATACTCCTTATATTCCACGTGGTACTAGTTTAGAACATTCTAATCATTGGCATACTAATATGTGTGAACAAATTAATAAAGATTTTATTGAAAAAGCAAGTTGTCTAACAAATGATAAAAAAGTTATTAATGAAGCAATGCAACTTTACAATGATTTATTTTAATAAAAATTTATAATAAACAATTAACTAAATTATGATATAAAAATTATTTTATTATAATTTATAATTTATAATTTATAATTTATAATTTATAATTTATAAAATGAAGTGTAAAATATATAAAATTATATCAGAAAACACACCATTTGTTTATATTGGTTCTACTAGAAAAAAATTAGAAACAAGATTAAATGGCCATATAAGAGATTATAAACACAGAATTGATTATTATAATTGGTTTTATGATTACTCACATAATTTTGAATTCATACCAAATAAATTTAAAAATGAACCTGTCAACATTAGTAGTTATAAAATATTAATGTACCACGAATTCAATATTGAATTACTTGAAGAATTTGATTATGAAGATAAATCAGATATTTTTAAACGAGAACAATTTTATATAAATTTATATAAAAATATTTGTGTCAATACAGCTAATCCATGGCCCTCTTTTACTTATAAATATAAACACGGAAATTATGAAAAAAAATTAAAAGTAGATGCATTAGAAAATTATTTTTGTAAAAATTGTAATAATATAGGACACGATACTTCTTGGATAAATTGTTGTAAAAATTTTAATAATTATAATTACAATAACTATACAAAATTATTAGAAGATATTAGGCATTTTAAATGTTCAAAGGTGTAATAAAATTTATAATAAACAATTAACTAAATCATGATATATTTGTAATATATGAGACCCAGTTGAGTCTCCTATTTGTGTCATCTTTATTAAAAATAATGCGAATTTTTTTTTATTTTCTAAATCTAGATAATTATTATTTAATATATAATTAATTAATACATCATTTGTATGTAATACAAAATGTGATATAACATCCATTTTTGGAAAAACTCCTGAAATTTGTTTAACAATAAGTTCTCCTTGACTATCATCTAAAAATTTTGTAAATTTTTCTAAATAACTTGGACACATATCATATTTCATAACTATGTTTTTTTGTTTATTATTATTTACAATTTTTATATTATTACAATTACTAATACTAAAGGAATTAATTTGTAATGTAAATAATAATAATAATAAGTTTCTTATGTTAAAATGTACCATATATTATTAACATATTTTAATAAAAAACTTTAATTTTAAATATATAGTATTTAATTATTAATATTTGGAACATTATTTAAATCACTAATAACTACTCTTTGTTTAGTAACTCCATTTATTGTTTCTTGTATAGTTTCAACCCTTTTTCCATTTTGAATTGATATAGATGATGATCTTATTACACAATTACTTTGAATATTTCCAGGCATAACTATTGAAATATTTGAATGTCTATTTCCAATATTTCCAATATTTCCAATATTTCCAATATTTCCAATATTCATATCTCTAAAAATTTGATTAAAAATTTGATGTGGATCTACAAATCCTCTTGCACTATGTATATTATTAAAATTATTTTGTCTATATTTATCTTTATTAGTTAAAATTTCATATGCTTCTGCTATTATTTTAAATTTTTTTTCAGCATCTACTTTTTCTTCTTCTGATTTATTTGTTTGTTTATCAGGATGATATTTTATTGCCATTTTTTTATATGCCTTTTTAACTTCATCATCTGATGCATTATCTTGTAATCCTAATTTTTCATAATATTTTTTAAACATTATTATATTAAATATATAATATTATTTTATGTATTTTTTATATTTTGTTTAATTGTTTTTTAATTTTTATATTATATATAAAATACTAATGTCAGAAGAAAATAATAATCAAAATAATGAAAATAATAATGAGAATAATAATAATGAAAATAATAATAATAGTCAAAGTAATAATTCAATAACTTCACAATTTACCATATATAATTTAGCAACTGGAAAAATTTTTGCTACAAATGCATGTAATAAATTAACTGATATTATTTTAATTACTTTTTCAATTGGAGGAATTGGTTTTGGTTTTATTGCATGGTTTGTAATTGATAATATTACTGGAATAGGTTATATATTAAGTGGAATTTTTTCTAGTGTATCATTATTTAGTTTAAGAAGAATGCGATTAAGAGCTGCTCTCCAAAATTCTGTAAATGTTTTAAAAGAAGAAAATATTGAATTAAAAGAAAATAATGAAGAATTACAAGAAAATATTGATGAATTAGAAGAAAATATTGATAGTTTAGAAACTATACAAAAAAATTTAAGTGAAGATTTAAGTGTTTTAAAAGAAACTATAGGAGTTTTTGGAGAGAATTCTGATGAAATTATTGATAATCTTAAAACTATTTATAATAATTTAAAATCAGAAAATGAAATACATTCTACTATTAATAAAAACACAATTTATTTACATATATTACATATAATAAAACATTATGATAAACGCAGTCAGTTTTATTTAACAACTACTGATTTAGAAAAAGCAAAAACTACATTATTAAATGCATTTCCTAATTTGGATTATGATGATTTAAAAACTAAAATAACAAATAATAAAATCTCAGCATCTACTATTGTTGAAAGTATAAAATTATAAAATATTTTTTATATTAGATTTTTTTTATTACATTTTAAAATTGATTTTAAAATTTATTAAAAATAAATGTTAAAATTAATAAATCATAATAATGTTAAAATATTTTATTGATGCTGTTTTATATAATAATTTTCAATTTAATAAATATAAAAATATTTTAGAATTAATTCCTCAAGATAATAGACATATACATGAATACGATTATAATGAAAAAAATGATCTATTTAAAATTGTAAAAGAATTTTGCATAAATAATGAAAATAAGAAATTTCTTGTTTCACTTTCTGGGGGAGTCGATTCTATGGTATTAATAAGTATTATTCACTATTTAGGGTATCAAGTAATTGGTGTTCATATTAATTATAATAATCGTGATGAAACATTGTTAGAACAAGAATTTCTTACTTATTGGTGCAATTACAATAAAATTAAATTATATACTAAGGTTATTGAAGATCTTAAAAGATGTAATAGTAAACGTTCTGATTATGAATCTATTACAAAAAAAATACGTTTTGATTTTTATAAAAAAATAATGAATATAGAAAATATTAATATGATTTTATTAGGTCATCATAAAGATGATATTGTAGAAAATATTTTTGCAAATGTTTGTCGTGGTAGATATATTTTAGATCTTGCAGTAATTAAAAAAGAGTCTATAGTTGAAAATGTAAATATTGGAAGACCAATGATTGATTTTTACAAAAAATCTGTTTATGAATTTGCAGAACTTTATCAAGTTCCATATTTTAAAGACACTACACCTGGTTGGTCAGTACGAGGAAAATATAGAAATGAAATTTATCCTAAAATTGAAGATGCATTTACTCCAAATGTTAAAGAAAATTTAATTGGTCTTAGTAAACAATCATTTGAATGGAATAATTTGATTCAAGAACAAATTATTAAACCATTTATGGATAATATATTATATTATGAAGATGGAGTCAGTTTTGATATTGAAAAATATAATAATTATCCATTGTGTTTTTGGAATGTTGTATTTATGAATATATTTTATAAGTTTAATAAAAGTTGTCCATCGCGTAAAGGTATTCAAAACTTTATGAATACTATTAAAGAAAAAAACAATTGTTATATTTCTATTTCTAATTGTTGTGTAACTAGTATTAAAAATTATAAAGTAATTATCGAATTTAAAGAAAAAAAATAAAGAAATTATATAATAAATAAAATTGTTTAACTAATTATTTTTTTATAATATATAAATAATATTTAAAATATACTTTTAATGGGATACATTTCTTTAAAACGTGTAAATAAAGAGTTACATGATTTTTATAGTGAAAAATATTTTTCAAAATATTCTGAAAATATACAAAAATATTTTAGATCACTAGATATTCAAGTTTATATTATAAATAATGATGATACTAATAATGAATATTATAATCTTAAAATAACAAATAAAAATAATAATATAACATTATTAGAATGTCATATACCAGATTCTTATCCTTTCAAGCCTTATGTTATAACTAAATTTAAAACATTTAATAATACTAGTAAAATTGGTTATTATAAATATTTATCATTAATTAATTCAAAAAATACTAAAATATATGATACTAAAATATTAGATTTCTTTTATAAAATACAATATGGTTATAAATCTCATTTTTTAAAATTATCTGATACAGCTTGTTTTTGTTGTTCAAGTATTACTTGCTGTCATAATTGGACTCCATCTTTTAAAATAGATGATATATTATTAGAATATTTGGAAGCACAATTTATTGTAAATTATAATCAGCCTTATAATTATTTAAACTTATTAAATACTTATTATGGATTATTTGAATTATTTGATTTTTATAAATTACCAAATGAAATAATAGAAATTATTTTATCTCATTTTTAAAATATTTATATATACAAATTGATTTATAATGGGCATATTTATCTGTTTGTCAGCATCTTAATGTAGTTTTAAGTTTGTTAGCTGGTTATTTGTTATTTAAACAAAAAATAAATACTAAAACATTTATTGGTATAATTATTGCATTATTTGGTATTCTTGTTTATCATTCAAATGAGTAAATATATAATTATATATATATATTGTGATTTGGATTATATTAGCAATATTAGCAGCTTTAGCAAGAGCAAGTGGAACAATATTTTTAAAATTAGTAAATAATACTAATTTTGATAATGAATTTGTTTTAGCTGTTGTTTTTATTATTGTGGGATTATTTTCTTTAATATTTTTAGTATATAAAAAAAATATATTATTTAAAAATTTTAATAATTGTTCAAAGTTTACATTATTTATTTTAATAGTATATGCTATATTTATAATTCTTGAGTATATATTTTTGATTAATGCTATAAAATATTAACCAAATATTGGATTTACAAGAATTATTAGTAAGTTATTTTATTTTTAAAGAAAAAATAAATCTTAAATGTTAAATTGGTATTTTTATTATTGCATATTATTACGATAAATAGAATATTTTTATTATAATTAATTGTATTTTTATTATAATTAATTGTATTATTATTATAATTAATTATAATAATATATTAAATGAATTATTACTGGGCTTTATTTGCTTTTTTAGCAATGTTAGTTTCTTCATTGCATACAATTACACATAAGTATTTAACAATATATAATAATAATTTTAATAATATATCTGTAGCATTTATATTTATTTTTACTGGATTATTTTCATTATTATACTTAATTTATAATTATAAACAAGTAAATGAAGTTATAACAAATAAAAATTCAAATACTATTATTTTATTATCTATAATATTAGCTTTTATTATATTGTGCTATAATTTTTGCATATCTAATTCTCTAATTAATGCTCCAAATATTAGTTATTGTCATTTAATTGTTAATCTTAATGTAGTTTTAAGTTTGTTAGCTAGTTATTTATTATTTAAACAAAAAATAAATACTAAAACATTTATTGGTATAATTATTGCGTTATTTGGCGTTGGTATTGTTGTTTATCATTCAAATGAGTAAATTTAATTTACTACAACCATTTTGTCTTACAATTGGTGGAGGTATTAAAATATTATTAATATAATCAGTATTATGTAGCAAAAATATCATTATTTTTTTTATATTTTATAATATAATTTATCAATTTTATAATAAAATATAAAAGAAATATATAATGAATTATAATTGGATTTTTTATTCTTTAATTGCAATGATTTTTATTGCATTACATTCTTTAGTACATAAATTTATTTTAATATATAATGTTAAAAATACACATATTTCATTAGCAATTACATTCTTTTTTATTGGACTTATAGCATTAGTTTATTTATTTTTGAATGTTGAAACTATTAAAATTATCTTAAACGATAAAAATTCTAATATTATTATTACTTTATCAATACTTTTAGCCTTTATTATTTTATCTGTTAATATTGCAATTTCAAAAGCTTTTTCAAAAAGTTCAAATATAAGTTATTGTAATTTAATTATTAATTCAAGTATTATATTAATATTATTATTTTCTTATTTTTTATTTAAAGAATCATTAAATATTAAAACATTTTTAGGTATTTTATTATCATTTATTGGTTTAAGTATTGTAATATATTATAGTAATGAAAAATAATTTATATTAATTCATATTATAAAATATATAAAATATATAATATGAATTATAATTGGATAGCATTAGCATTTTTGGCAACATTAATAACAGCATTTGGTACTATTGGACTAAAAGTTATAGATAATAGTAAATACGATAACAATTTATTTTTAGCTTTAACATTTATTTTTATGGGTATTTTTTCTTTTTGTTATTTGGTTTTTAATTCATATGAAAAAAATAAATTAATTAACAATTGTGACATTAGCTTAATATTTTTTGTAATATTATTTGCTATTTTACTAATTTTAAATAATATAGTTATACAATATGCATTTAAAATCAGTCCAAATATTGGATATAGTCATATTATTATTAATTTAAATGTAATAATAACAGTTTTAGCTGCGTATTATTTATTTAAACAAAATTTAGATTTTAGATGTTTAATAGGATTAATAATAAGTTTAATTGGAATTTCTATTATTGCATATTATAGTAATAAAAAATAGTTTATATTATATAATAATGCAAAATTTATGGATTACTCTAAGTATTATTGCATGTTTTCTAACCGCCTTAAAAGTTAATTTATTTAATTATATTAGTTTATTAAAAGAAAATAGTTTATTATTAGTAAGTTTATTTTATTTATGTGCTGGATTAATTGGTTTATTATTTTTTATATTTACTAATAAATCAAAAATAAATATAAATTATGATCTTAAAATAATTGGATTAATAACATTTACTGGATTTACATTATTAATAACAACAACATTAGTTATATATTTATTAAAAATAACACCAAATATGGCATATGCTCATAGTATTATAAATTTAAATATTATTATTACGATTATAACAAGTTATTTAATATTTAAACAAAAATTAAATAAATTTACATTATTTGGAATGTTATTATCATTAGCTGGTATAATAATAGTAATTAATTATTCTTCATAATCTGATGTGGTAGTTAAAGTCAATATTTCTGAATTATTATTTGCAATAATAATTTCTTTATTTACAAATTCATATATTTGTTGTGCTAACCAATCTACATAACTATCTAAATTAGATTGATCTCTATTTTCATTACCTTTACTTATTGAAGAACCATGCATTAAATCTGCCCATAATGAATCTAATACATCACTATGTCCATAATTTTCTGCACTAATTTTAGTAATAATTAAATCAGGATTTGACTTTTCTAATTTTTCACTATTTAATGCAAATGCTGGAATAAATGGTATTTCTAGTTTTGGAAAAATTGATCCTTTATATGATTTTTCAGCTCTTAATATTAATATATTTTCAATATAATTTAAATTATATTGATTATTATTTAAAAAAGGAAAATTATTATTTACTAAAAAACTATTATCAACAGGATCTAAAAATATTCCCTTATTAATATTTTTTACTTTATTTACACTATTTATTATATTTACATATCCAGATGAATGACTCAATGGAATTACTTCTTTATAAGAATCTTTAATATTATTTAAAAATTCTTTTGTTGCACTATTATCATTTGTAACAACACTTACTGAAAAATTATAATTATTTAAACATCTTATAAAATTACTATATATGTCAGCAGGTATTAATGAATTAGCACCAGTATAAAATATTAATGCATTTATATTTTCTTTATTTAAAATCATTGGTTCATATGTTTTAATAACTTGATCATTAATAATTGTTTTATAAATATTAACAGGACTATTTATTATAAAGCAGCTAACACATGATAATAAAAAAAATAAATTTTTCATTATTAATCTTAATTAATATATTATTTTTATATTAATATAAATATTATTAATATAAATATATTAACAATGGATATTTCATATAATATACAACAATTAAAAGAAGATGGTTATACTATAATACATAATGTATATAATAATGATGAAATAAATGAATATATTAAAGAATTTAATTTATGGCATACTAATGTACCTGAACTAACAGAACTTCACAATTTAATAGATTTTAATGGAATTTATAAGCATCATCAAGTAGGTCATCAAAGATTTGCATGGTTAGCAAGAACAAATCCAAAAATATTAAATGTTTTTAAACAATTATGGAATACCGATCATCTTGTATGCAGCTTTGATGGTTGTTGTTATTATTCTCCAGAATATATTGGTAAGCCTCATTATTGGACTCATACTGATCAATCTTCTAGAAAAAAAGGACTTCATTGTTATCAATCATTTTTAAGTTTAACAAATAATAGCGAACGTACTTTATTATTATATAAAGGTAGTCATTTATTACATGAAGATTATTTTAATACTATGGAAATAGATGAACCAAGAGATTGGAATATATTAGATAAAAATTATGTAAATGAATTGGTAGAAGATAAAATTTATTTAAATGTTAAAGAAGGTGATCTTGTAATTTGGGATTCACGTACTTTTCATCAAAATACTTGTGGTGATTCTTCATGTAGTGAAGAACGTTTAATACAATATTTATGTTATTTACCAAAAAATGATGAAAAAAATGATGTAAAACAAAGAAGTCAAAGAAGAAAATATTTTGAAAAATTACGTACTACTAGTCATTGGCCATATCCAATGAATGTTGTTCCTGAACAACCAAATATGTATAATTATTATAATCCTTATTTTCCAATAACTATTGATTATGATTCATTACCAAAACCAAAATTAGATGATTTAAAAAAAGAAATTGAAAAATTATTATAATTTTGTTATATTATATAATTTAAATTATATAATATAAATATATGTTTATTAATAAAAATAAAAAAAAAATAGAACAACATAAAAAAGATTTTGAAAAATATAATGCAAATAGAGCACACCAAGAAATGGTTGATAAATCTGGTGGTGGTTTATATAATATATTACAACTATTAGATACTAAAAATTGTAATATTGAAATATTGGAACAACATATTGCAAGATTAAATATTGAAATTTCTAATATGGAAAAACAAATAATAAACTTAGGTATTTGTTATGAATTTAGAAATTCTTTTATAGCTGTTAAAATAAATAAATATTTTTTAAAACAAAAAATTAAACAAAAATTTAAAAAAATATTTTATATTTTAAATGTAATACATTTTATAAAATTTAAAAACATTTTAATATTATTAAATCTAATTTTTTTTCTTCAACAGTTAAAATTATTTTAAATAAATATTTAAAATAATTAATATGTTTTATATAAAGAGCAAAAATGTTTTTTGGTGTAAATAGTAATCAATTTTTAAAATTTGTATATAATGCTCTTTTAACGGGGATGCCTAGTTTAATGAATAATCCAATAAATAAAAATATTTTAAATGCTCCTTTTAGTGTAAATGAATTTTCAACATATATTAACTATAAATTGGATTCTCAACAATTAAATGCTATTAATGAGTTTTTAATTGAAAAAGATAATGGAATGAATTTGGCACCTTCTTCAATATTGAATGAAGAAAGCAAAGATTATTATTTGAGTATAAATATATATAATTGTACTAGTCCATTATTTGATTTTATTAGTAATGATCCTGTTACGCGATGTGAATTAAATATATATGTTAAAGATTCTTTAAATAATAAAGGTACACTAATAATGGATTATGAGTCAAATATATTATCTTTAGATCCAGAAAATATATTTAAAAAAGCAGGAAAAGTAAAATTTAATAAAGATTATGAATATTTAAATGGTAATGTAAAAAATAATCAATTTAATTTAGATTTTAATTATAATTGGATTTTAAATACTATAAATTTAAATAAATTAAGTACTAATTTAATTAAATATACTGATAGAATATATTATCCTAACGGTTATTATGATAAATTATTTTATGATTCAACACTAATACATAATAACATAATAGAAGTTACTGATTATAATGTATATTTTAAATTTTTAAATATAGAATTTACTGATATTAATAGTGTATTTTATTTTGAAAATAAAATAGATTTTGTAGGTGGATTATGGGCTAATTTATATGATTTATAGATTTTTAATTTTTAAAAAGTATTTCCAGTAGTAACTCTATATAAAGTATAAAAAGCAAAAAATATTGCAACAGCATGACTTACAAAGAATAAAATATTGACTATTTCCCAATTACTTATTTGTTTAGTTTTAGTTAAATCTTTATATTTTTGAATACTATTATATAAATGATAATTTAATATAAATGATGCAAGTATTATTAATAAAGAAACAAAAACCATTCCTGATGTATACATTTTACTTTTTTCTCTATAAAATCTAGAATATCCTAATGCAGCAAATGAAACTGCTGTTGTAAGGGCTACATTACGTATAGAAGTTTGATAATACATAATTAAATCTTTATAAGATTCAAATTCTAAATCAGTGTTGCTATTTTTGTTAGTTGTTTTTTCTAATAAATCACTAACATTCATTTATAAATATTATAAATATTATAAATATTATAAATTAAATTTTGAATTATAATATTAAAATTTTAATAAACATTTAATAATAAATGACATTTATTAATAATTTTAAAATTATTAATAAACCAATTTTTTTAAAAAGTAATATTGTGATGCTAAATAATAATAATTTAACAATATATAATCCTATTATTGGTAGTAATTTAGGTATTCCATTAAATTTATTACAATATATTTATACTACTAGTCATTATGGGGAAAATATAATAAATAATGATTATATATTACTGCAATTTGCAATAGGTACTTTTACATATGGTTTAGATCGTTTTTTGGATGCATTAGATTATGATACTTATAAATATAAGTATCCCAATAATACTATTTATAGTATAGAAAAAATAAATTATTATGAATATTTATTAAAAAATATTAATTTTAATATATTAGTATTATTAAGTAGTTATTTATATATTTTAAGTTTATTAATAAATAATGTTGAAAATTATCCTTTTATAATATTATTAACGTCTACATTAGGATATAGAAATTTAAAAAAAAATTATGGACAATTTAAAGCATTGTATATTGGATTATTTTGGACTTGTGGAACATTTTTTTTACCTAGTGTATTACATGATGGAAATTATGAAGTTTTAAATGATCCTACTATTTATATACCAGCATTATTAAGTATGTTTGGTTCAAGTAATTTAATAGATATAAAAGATAAAGAAGAAGATGAAAAAGAAAATATTAATACATTACCAGTTTTATATGGTGAAAAAAATGCTATTGCTATAAGTCATTTTTCAATATTTTTATCAATGTTAATTTTTTATTTTAATAATAATTTTTACAATAACATTTATGTTTCTGGATTATTTGAAATACAAAATTTTGGTAATTTTTTTTTAATTTTTAATAATACAAAAAAACATAATTAATGTTAAAAAATAATAATATTTTTATATTTTTATTATAATAAAACTATTATTATGACTAATAGACCTGAAAGAAGTCCCATAAAAGATATTGAAAAAAAATATTATACTAATTATTATTTAAATTCATTTAATATTGTTGTTATTTCTATAATGGTGACAATAAATTTTGCATATTTATTAAAATATTTTAACTTTAATCAATGTTAAAAATCTAATCAATGTTTACTTAAAAATATATAAAAACCTGCAAAAATTGTAAACAAACCAAATATTTTTCTTAATATATCTGTATTTACAATTAATGTAAATTTAGAACTAAATAAAGAAAAAATAGTAAATATTAAACCCATATATAAAGCTGCAAATAAATCAACATGACCTTTATTATAAAATTTTAATGCTGCAAATATTCCAATTGGAGGTAATAACATAAATAATGATGTTCCAATTCTATTTTTTAAATTACTTAATAAACCAAATAATGTTAATAATGGAACTATCAATATTTCTGCTCCTCCACCTACTAAACCACCAAATAATCCACTTATAATTCCTACTAATGTTAATCCTAAAAAATAATTCATTATATATAACTGATTTTTTTATTTTTGTTATAATTATAATAACTAAATAATCCAAATGATGCAAATGATGTTAAACAAAACATAAATTCAATAGGTAACAAATATTTAAGGTTTGTATTATTTTTCTTACATAAAATATTTTTAGTATTTTTCATATTATTATTAAATAAATTATTGATATACTTCATTTCACAAGTACAATCTTTGCAATCAGACATAATATATTGTTATTAAATTATTATTTATAATATATTTTAAATAATAATTATCAATTTTATTCTATATAATTGCTTTTATTTAATGATTATAAAATATGAATTAAAAAATTGATTATATTTTTATAAACTAATAGTAATAATAATTATTTTTATGGTTTTTATTTATATTTTACAATTAGAAAATAATAAATATTATGTTGGTAAAACTAATAATCCAAATTTTCGTTTAAATAATCATTTTAATTCTGATGGGTCTTCTTGGACAAAAAAATATAAACCTCTTAAAGTATTGAAAATTATACCTGATTGTAGTGATTTCGATGAAGATCGTTATACAAAAGAATATATGTCTAAAAAAGGTATTAATAACGTTAGAGGTGGAACATATTGTAAAATTAAATTAGATAATCATGAAATTGAATTATTAAAAAAAGAAATTAATGGTGCTAACGATTGTTGTTATATTTGTGGTAGTAATCAACATTTTGCAACTAATTGTGATAATAATTATGATAATATTATTGTTGATAAATTAATAAAACAATTAAACTCCTTGTTAATAGAACAAGAAAGATGTTTTAGATGTCATAGAATTGGACATTTTGCTAACAAATGTTACGCAACAAAAGATATTCATGGAAATTATATCCATGATGAAGATAGTAGTGAAGAAGAATTAATTGAAGTATGGTGTTGTTCTTATTGTAACAAAGAATTTGAAACAGAAAAAGGCGCGAAATATCATGAAAATTTTTATTGTAAAAAAAAATATAATACAAGAAATTATAATAGATGTTATTATAAATATTAATTATATTTAAAATTTAATCTTTTGTAAGATAATAATTATCAATTTTATTTTTATTTTATAGTATGTTTATCTATTAGGCCACTTGGCTTGGCGAGGCTTGACTTGGGTTGTATTTAATTAATCTACGTCATCAATATCTACTACTTTTGGTGATCCATGTGTTGTTTCATCACTTGGATGTGATTTCGGCATATCAGGCATACCTCCCA
>CEOO01001971.1_pt1 | contig 16022 bp, 19 predicted proteins | sample 530321 | NCBI WGS metagenome assembly CEOO01 (sample SAMEA2619927, study PRJEB7988) | marine metagenome | biome: marine biome (ENVO:00000447); feature: surface water layer (ENVO:00002042); material: "saline water (ENVO:00002010), including plankton (ENVO:xxxxxxxx)" | depth 5 m
ATAGTCACGTTAACTCTGATACATTCTCTATTGAGTTCGGCACATGATTGTAAAACGTTTAATGTTTTACCGTTACCAGATAGACCAGTAATGAAAGTAGGATAGAACATACCTGCTTTGATAACTGATTTAATATCTTTGTAATGACCCCAAGGAACGAACGTCTGATCTTTAGTTGGAACAACGTTCTCAGCTTTGTTAGATGTCATTGATACTTTTGCTGTCTTAACTTCTTCAACAGCCTTAACTTCAGGAACTGAAATCGATTGACCTTGAACAGGAAGTTTGTAAACACCTCTTGCAAGTCTAAACGCAGGATCTTTGATCAACCACGCAGGTGACGATTTCATTTTCAATTTCTTATTCACCTGTTTGATCTGAGATTTTGTAATCTCAGTATTACCGAACATACTTGAACATGTATCAACATACTCTTTTTGTTTGGCATTTAGGTTTTCATAGTTTAACATAATATATACCTCATTAGTTTATTCTTATATGCTATCAGGATTTCCTCGATTTGTCAAGTACTAATCCCGATTTTATTGGGGGGTGCGACAGCTTTGCCCAATCTGTTGCATTTTTGCAACACTTTTGTTCTCTGTTTGTTCTCATTACGCAACCCTATCAATAAATTGGTTAAGTATTACTCTGGACATCAACTTGCCCTTAGAGTATTTTTTGAAGGCAGCAACTAGCGATTGTTTTTTGTTTTCATCAACTTTAAACTCACCGTCTTCAACTCTCAAATCTTTTCCACCTTTGATCAACCACTGCTCGTCATAACCAAGTCTAGTAGATGATACGAATTTATTCTTAGCAAAATCTTTTCTGATTTTTTCTCTTTGTTGCCAAGTTACTTTTGGATCGTAACCAAACACACTGTAAGATAAATTCTGGTGACTTCTTCTACCATGTAAGATATGGAAACCAAGAATAACAGAACCAGTATGTTTTCTTAACAACTCAAAATAACCAGTAGATTTTTCTGAGTATGATAAATTAAAATTGTATTTAGTTTTGTTATCGGCAACAACTAAGGTACCGTCATATGAATATGTCTCTTTTAGATTACCATGTCTTCTCGTATACACAGCATCTTTTACATCATCAGGATCGGTCTCGGTCATGTAATCATAACTATCATGGCTGTCACCGTCAGTTAAAAAGATTGTATTCATTTTTTGAATTTTGTTTTTAGTAATAAACTGTTTAACCAGTGGAATGGCAGTTAAGATAGCTGCATTCAATGGTGTACCACCAAGTTGTAAACAACTCACTGGATGATAGTAAGTACCTAGAGTATCAAAACCATTGTGAGTATATGCAAGAGCAACTTTGTAAACTTCTAAACATGCCTTCTTAAACTCAGCAGGTTTCATCTCTGAACTAAACAACTCAAGCAAGTTAAACTTGTCCATAACTTTGTTACCTGCTTTGTAATTCCAGTAGTCATCTTTTTTTTCATCATACGATCTACCTGCAATTCTATCAGAGAACGCATAAACTTTGTATGGTAATTTAATTTGTTTACAGAAAAATACTAGATTGAATAACTGAGTGATTGTTTCATAGAAAGAACTATGCATCGAACCAGACCAGTCCATAAACATCATCATACCGTGGTTCTTACCATCAGGTATAACTGTCATCTTTTTGAATATGTCATCATTAAATTTGTAACTATGTAATTTGTTTACATTGATAACACCAGTTTTAGAAATCGATGCTCTCTTATATGCATCAGCAGATTTCTTCATCTCAAATTCTTTTACTAGATAGTTTACAGTTTTCATAGATGAGTTTTTGAATTGAGTAAACTGTTTTAGTGCGGCATCGTTAATCATAGTCAACGAGTTACCACCAATTTCTTGTTGATCAATAATACTATGTAATTCTTTGTAGTCAACTACAATCTTTTCAAGTATTGGTTTTGGTAAAGTAACATAGATGTTATCTCTAGCATCTTCGTTATTGAAAGATTTTAATTGATGAGATAATGCTCTGTCAGTAGATGCCTCGATCTTATCAGTTCTACTTTCATCACCGATAGAACCTTTACCATCAGAAACTAAACCATCTGTAACTTTTGTTTCTTTAGCAGAGATATCACCTTCACCTCTTAGTATTTCAGTTTCTTTATCTGATAATTCTGATTCTTCACCATCGGCACCGTCTTCATTATCTTTGTTTTCTTCTTCATCATCTTTTGTATTATCAGGATGAGACATAGTTTTAGTGTCTTTATCAAATAACTCGTGGTCTTCTTTTTTCTTTGATACAGACGATTCGGTACCTTCATCTTTTGGAATAGGTTGCGACTTCTCATATTCGTAAATTTCTTTTGCTAGATCGTAAACGTCTTGGAACGTCTCGGTCATAAATGCTCTTTGTATAAAAGTTTCTTCTATATCATTATGAAAAGGAACTTGAGCAAATGCACCAACTTTATAATGTAAATTAATTCTATCGATAAATCTCATATTAGCAATTGACTTATCTTTAGTATTGAAAAAATTCTTTTGATGTAATTTCTGATAACCAGAATACATTAATTTACGAAGACCTGGGTACCTTTGTTTCATCATCTTTTCAATTCTCACGTCTTCTAATACGTTAAGGAATGAAACTGGTACCTCTTTTTGTTTAAACATCCAGTCTTCTTTAGGAGTAAATAATGCATGACCAACTTCATGGCCAACTAATAAATCATAAACATCATCTGGCATTTCTTCTTTCCAGATCGGTAAACATAAAATTCTGTTTTTGACATCAAAATAAGCAGTGTCAACTTTTTTGTGTTGTACACTGATATTCTCAGTGGCAAGTAATTTTGCAAGATTTGATTTTGTGTCGTGTTTATTTTTTGTCATAATGTAAATACTATATCAGGTTGCTTTCAATTTGTAAATAGTTAAAATGGGGGTGCGTCAATTCGCACACCCCACCTGTTTTGTACTTGTGTATTAAACGAAAGGAAATCAATGAACAAAACATAAGTATATGCTATCAGGATTCCTTCGATTTGTCAAATTATTTTTTGGTATAAAAAGTAAGTAAAATCAACGTTTTTTAAGGGTGCGACAAATATGCCCAACCCTATTTTCTTCTAGTTCTAAAGAACCATCGCCATAATGCCGATCTAGTCATCGAAACCACAGTAAATATGAGAGCAATGCCCATACTGTCAAATATAGACGGATACAGCCCGAATAAAGGAAATATGTACATCTGTATAAGGATTGCGAGTATAAACCCACTCCCAACGTCTATAACACTCTGTAGCACGTCTGATTTGATCATTTTAATGCAATCACACCTATAAAGTTAAAGTTTTGCCAGAATACATGTGTTTCAAAACCTGCATCATTAAACATCTTAAATAACTCTGTTTTAGTGTTTGGTTTCATCATGTGCCTTAGTTGTACCTCTTTGTCGAGTATATCATCTGCTGAGAAATGTTTTCTCTTTTCACCATAGTACATAAACGTCATCATGTCTTGCACTTTAGGGTTGCATGAATATACTTTCTCTGAGAATACAAACGCACCACCTGTATTCAAACCATTGTACACTTTATCAATCACTGCCTTACGATCTTTTGGTGGCATGAATTGTAATGTGAATAGTGATGTTACATAAGAACAGTTTTCAAATTCAAAATCTCTTACATCACCTTTAACATATTTTAAGTTTTTATATACTGTCTCGTCTGTATGAAACTCTGTATAAAAGTCTTCTTCTCTTTCAATACCAATATAGTTTGCTTTTGGTATATGGTTTTGATATGCCTCGATCATTGACTTTTGTAACTTACCAGTTGAACAGCCAATGTCAACAACATTTGTATCGTCTTCGATAAAGTACTTACCAACTTGTACTACATCGTGCCATAGATCGCCATAACCACGAATGGACTTGTCTATGTGTTTATCGAAACCTTCTTTCGATTGTGCAAACGTAAATTTCATTATACCTTCTTTCCCCAACTTTGACAAAGACCACTCACCGATTTGTATTTGCCTTTTGGATTTAATGTGTTATTATTTAGCAGACTTTCAAACAACTTATCAATACCACTGCCTAATTGTAAATTGATATGCTTTTTGAATTTGAATTTTTTAAACTCTGGAAACGCATTGACCACATGATGTTTTTGAAATGGTTTATTGAGTTCTTCCCAATCTTTATCATAGAAGAACATTCTAACATCCTCTGTAAGATATGGTGTAATAAATTTCTTGTCGTAATAATCTGCAACACTTTTGTGCCAGTTATAACCTGCACGATTATTATATGCAAAATACTCGTTTCTAAATTCATCAAATCTAGTCTTTTGACCTTTCTTAGCATAATGCATCATTGCCTTTTTTGATATACCATAATAACCATCTGCGGCCCAACCACTTAATACTTCACGTTCTTTTATCTCAGGATAAACATACATAAAAGGATACACACACTCAAAGTGTGTTTTCTTTTTACATCTAAACTTTGATACTAATTGTAAGAAATCATCTTGTAAATTATTTGTTGGCACTTCAATTAGTTTGTATTTCCATTTAAATATCTTTGCAATTTCTTCAGCCTTATCACTATCATAATTCTTTGTATTGTCTAGTTTAAATGAGTATGCTGTAATCTTCTTATTTAATCGATGGGCTGCTAATGCAACTGATATACTATCAACCCCACCTGATAATAATACTGCCACATGATCGTCTTGTGATGATCTAGCAACTGTTTCTGTAAGTATTCTACCTATCATGCTATACCTAATATTAACTTCGCTTCTTCACTTAAACTGTCTCTTGTAAATGGTGGAGTATGTGTTAGTATAACTTTTACATTACCCTCACCCATAACACGTTCACCTGCTTGTCTTATATCTTTTTGTATCTGATCTGCCATAGGACATAACATAGAGGTTAGTGTATGTGTAATCTCAACCTTATCTTCTTTGATATCAATATCGTAAATCAAACCTAAAGTAAACACATCGATTGATGGCATCTCAGGATCGTAAACTTTCTTTAATTCTTCTATGATCTTATCTTTCATTGAATGGTTTAATCACTTTCTCGTAAATATTATTTGATAATGATTTCATCATCAATGGTGCAACCATACGACCAACTCTTTCTGCTTGTTGATCAAAGTCACCTTGTAGTTTGAAATCATCTGGTAAACCCATAACTCTTTTTAATTCTTTGATTGTCAATTTACGATTACTATCATAATGAAATACACCAGATAGACCTTTCTTTTGACCTGCCTGTGTTACAGTAGGGCAAGGTAGATTAGGTGCTGGTCTTATCATATTAAACATAGATTGTTTTGGATTGATATCTATAAATTCTGGATCACTAGGTTTACGATGTTTGTCTGGACTAAATGGTAATAATTCAATCCATTTCTTTTGAAACGAACCTTGTACGAAATCTAAAAGCATCTGCACTTCAGTTCTATCATTTTCTAAATCACCGATTGCATCTTTTAGTGTTGGTTGTGGACCATATGGCTCTGGATATAGTGTACTTTCCATAGTCATAAAATTTAAACCAACTTTCTCCATAACATCGTTTCTTACTGCAACAAAGAAACATCTCTTTCTTGCCTGTGGTGTACCGAAGTCTGCGGCGTTCATTACTTTACCGATTGCTTCATAACCACACTTTTCAAATTCGTTTATAATCTCATTGTATTTTTTAATTGCTTCGCCCATCATAATACCAGCAACATTCTCACCAATAATTACTTTGGGTTGTATATCATTTGCAATACGAATATATTCAAAGAATAAATCTTCGATATTCTCTACTTCTTTTCCGTCTGAATATTTTTTAGTTTTATCCCAACCTTTTTCTCTTTTACCTGCAACACTGAACGCACTACATGGTGGTGAACCATCTAATATATCTAATTCGCCTTTTTGTATATTTGCAACTCTTAAAAAATCTTCACCTGTAAGTTTTTTAATATCATCATCTAATATAGGTGTGTTAGGATAGTTTGCACCGTAAGTATCTACGGCTGATTGTACAAATTCATTTACACATAATATATTACCACCTGATAATCTATAACCAGTTGAACTGCCACCCCCACCTGCAAAGGTAGAGATGACAGTAAATAACTTTTTCGATGATGCCTCTAGGACATCGTTCATAATATAAGGTTTATACATTAACTTTTAAATGGATCTTTTACCACAAAATACTTGTTCAACATTTCTAATTGATCATCGTACTCTGCAATAATTTTTAGTTCCTTTTCAATTGTTTCTAAATGATCTGGATGCTCTGCGACACCTACTGGTTTTTGCATAAACACTTCAACATTCTGTTTGTGTTTTGCGATATGACCTTCGGCATGTCTTTTTAATGCATCGATGATTTGATCTCTCATTGTTATGCTCCTTTATAAGCGTCTAGTGTACGTTGAAACTTACCTGCGTGTGACTTCTCTGCCTTTGCAAGTGTTTCGAACCAGTCGGCAATCTCATCAAATCCTTCTTCTCTTGCTGTTTTCGCCATACCTGGATACATGTCTGTATATTCATGTGTTTCGCCATGAATAGCAGATTTTAAATTTGCCTCTGTCTCACCCATTGGTTCTCCTGTTGCAGGATCGCCAACTTCTTCTAAGTATTCTAAGTGACCATGGGCATGTCCTGTTTCACCCTCAGCAGTTGATCTGAATACAGACGCCACATCTGGTGCGCCTTCGATGTCTGCTTTTTGAGCAAAATATAAGTATCTTCTATTTGCTTGACTTTCACCTGAAAATGCATCTTTCAAGTTTTGTGCTGTCTTACTATCTTTTAGTTCCATTTTTCTTTCTCTTGGTTATATGTTTGTAATCTAAGTATTGAGAACACCACTCATAAAAACTATCGTTGTTGGCAGGCCAACATTGTGCAAAGATTTTATTCTTGCGTTGTTCTCTGTATTCTTTTCGTACTTCTTCCTCTGTAAGTAATTTATCTACCACGAAACATACTCTTTTTCGATTATCGTTTTCCAATCATAGTTTCTATGAACGGATAATACTTGAAGAATTTTATTGTTCTCAAAGTCAATAACAGTAACGTTACCACCGTAACCATCCATCAAAAACATTTCTCTGTTTCTTGCACCTGGTAATTCCATATGAAACTGACCACCGTAGGCAGTAGACAAACCACATATACATGCCTTCACACCAAAGTATTTTTCACCATTGTGTTTCTGTATTCTGTTTTCATATAAAGATTTTAAGTATTGACCTTCACATGTATTGTTGTTCCAATCATTTAACATTTCAACAGATAGTCTCATGTAATCATATTTGGTTGCAAAGAAATAATACCAATAACTTAATTCTTTCTTTTTTGCTTCTGGTTGTTTCACAAACCACACATCATTTTCAATACCAACTTTGTTAAAGAATGATTGTAGAAAATCTTCAAACTCATCATCTGTCTTATATGCAAGATAAGTGAATATTAAATTTGGTACAAGGTTATTATAATTATAAGTTTTGTATAACTGTTCTGAACCTTTAAATACTTTCTTCATTGTTTTTGGAACTGATGGTTCGTTGATCCACTTCCACTTACTGTGTTTAACAAAACCATTTTGTCCTACTAAGTGTTGATCACCTGCGTTCATATTCAATAGATCAATTAACTTTTGATTATTGTATAAAGTATTCTCAATCATTGGCATTGTAACTAAGTGATTAATACCATTATCGATATAACCTTTACAAATTGCATGTCCAGTCATATAAGATACAACGGACTTACCAACTGATTGTGAGTGCCATTGTTTAGATGTATCATAATCGTATTTGTCGTTTGTTTGATCTATAGTAATTTTACCGTTATCATATTTCATATAACTTAATAGACCAATCGCATCTTTACTCATCTCATCGGTAACAACTTCGTACGTTGTTGCACCCTTGTCATCATACCATTTGATGTAATTAGTATCTGCTTTTACTTTGACTTTATGATTTTTTTTACTGCAATCTCTATCTAAATATCGATCTAAATAAAATTCGATTGTTTCTTCGTTAGGGCTTTCTCTCCATGGTATCTCACAACCATAGTCTTTCACTTTTGCATTTGCAACTGTTGAAAACAGTACCAAAAATGCGATCATTATATATTTCATGTATATCCTCATAGTTAAATAAGTCTAAAGTATATCAGGAAACCGGCCCTTTGTCAACCCCTAAAACCCTAAGAAATACGGGTAAAATTCTTGTGTTTTTCAACCTGGATAACGTTTTTGAACTTATCAATCAATATATCTGTCTTGTGAGATATGATAAAAACGTTATTATCTGATAGGGTATTGATAATCTTTAAGAAATCATCTGTACCACTGATATCTAATGAACTATCAAATATCTCATCTAATATTAATAGATTAGTATTGACACTGTTTTTCATCTTTGCAATGGCTCGCCATGTGAACAATAGTGCCAAGTCTATTCTCATTTTCTCACCCTCTGAGAATGAGGAGTATGAGAAGTCATCTCTAAATCTACTCTTAATTGTTTCGTTAAATTCTTCGTCTAGTTTAAAGTTAACAAAGAAATCCATCGATTGTAAATACTTGTTTATCAATTGATTCATAATTGGTAGATACATACGAATGATCTTTGTTTTGATACCACTATCTAACAACATCTGTTTAGCTGCATTTACATAATCCATTTCCTCTAGTGTGGAAATCTTCTTTGCATCTTTCTCTTGTAGATTGTCGTTATATACTTTCAACTCACCTTGTGCTTCTGATACGTTGTTTTTTGCATTTGTCAACTTATCAATATTGTGGTTCATCTTTGTATTGAAGTTATTAATCTCTGTGATAGATTGATTGTATTTTGCAATCTCTATATCTTTGAGTTTAATCTTTTCATACTCTGTAGTGATTTCTTCAAGTCTTCTTTGTTTACTTGCTAGACGAGAACTTAACTTATCTAACGCCTCGGTTAATTCTTTGAGTTTGCTTTCACATTGATGCACCATACCTTCTTTGTATTCAAACGTAATGTCTTGTTTACAAGTTGGACATTCTGCTTTGGATTCATAAAACTTAATATCTCTTTTTGTTTTTGATGCTTTGTTCTCAATGTTAGTTTCAAAACTTTCTAATTTTTTTAAATTCTTTTTAACTTCGTCTTCATCTGTGATTGTATCACGTATGTTGCCAATGTCATTGTGTATAGTTTCAATCTTGGCATTGAAGTCTGTAATGATCTCATTATTCTTTTCTACTTGTTTTCGATATTCTTCGATTTGATCTTCTTGTTGTTTACTTGCTTCTGCAATATGTTTTTCTTGTATACTAATCTTATCTTTAAGATGTTCTACCTCTGTTTCTAAATCTTTAACCTCAGATTCTAATTCTTTTTGTTTTTGTTTAGCAAGAATATTCATTGTAGAGAATATCTTAATATCAAGTATGTCTTCAACAACTTCTTTTCTGTGTGCTGTTTTCAATTGCATAAATGGTACAAATGATGAACTACCAAGTATGACCACTTGTGTAAATGATCGATAATTAATTTTTAAGATATTTTGTTCTAAGTATTTTTGATAGTCAAGTATTGTTGCATCTTGGTTGACTAACTCATCGTTACAATAAATTTCAAAGATATTTGGTTTGATACCACGTCTAATTACATATTCTTTTTTACCAATATTAAATTCTACTTCTACTTCGGTACCACCCATATTGATTGTATTAATCAACTGATCTTTTTTAATATCTCTAAATGGTTTGTTGAATAGACCAAAACACAATGCATCTAACATTGTAGATTTACCAGAACCATTTTCACCAATAACTAGTGTTGTGTGATTTCGATCTAATTGATACTCAATAAAATTATTACCAGTGGATAGAAAATTCTTCCACTTTACTTTCTTAAAATAAATCATACGTCAATATCGTTTGCTTCTGTGTACAAACTTCTCATTAATGTTTTCAGTCTGCCTTTGTCTAGTTTTGTTGATAATTGATCAATGTAATTATCTAACAGTGTTGTTGTATCTTCAGCCTTTTCTGCAATATCATCATCTACAGAATTAGCATCTAAATCAGAATAGTCTTCGATTACTTTTAAATCATGTACACTTGTCATCTTATAGAAACCATCTAAGAAACGATCAAACATGTAATAGTCTGTTTTCTTTTCTACAATTACTTTGATAAAGGTATCTTTGTATTGTGAATAATCAAACTCTTTGTAATCGTTCTTTTCATCATTGTAATATATCTTTCGATGAATAGTGTATGGGTTTTGTATTCTTGTTAACTCTCTTGTTTCAGTATCAAAGATATGAAAACCTTTTGGACACTTGTAGTCACTCCATACCATTTCGTATGGTGTACCAAGATAATAGATATGACCATCATCTGATTTTTTATGAAAGTGACCAGAGAATACTTTCTCAAATCTTTTTAAATACGTTCTATCTAAACCATGATTGTTAATTACACCTTTGTGCATTTCGAAACCTTTAACTTCTAAGTGACCACAGATTAGATCAGCACTTTCTTGTTCTAACATCATTCTAGTTTCTTCAGCGTTTTCAGGACATATCCATGGCACCATCAATATTCTAAAACCATCAAACTCTACAACTTTAGGTTTGTGATAGATATAAGGTTCATGTTTACCATCGAACGTTGTAAACAATTCGTGGGCTGCATTGATTTCGTTTGTATTCTTGTAATACGTATCGTGGTTACCTACGATAAAATGTGAATCTATTTTTAAGTCCCATAAACGCAATAGAAATTTGTTTCTAAAATCATTCAGTGTTTTAAAATTAATAAACTTACGTCTATCAACTGTATCACCTAAATGAATTAGATTTTTGATATTGTTCTTTTCCAAGTACGGAAAGAATATATCATCATAAAATTTGTACTGATATTTTGCAAACGCAGGACTATCAGACCTGACACCAAAGTGAGTGTCAGTTATAAGTGCAATTTTCATATGTCTACATAAAGAGTTCTAGCTTAGATTTACTCTTTGGTTTTTTCTTCTTCTCTTTTTTAGGGGTTTCATTAATAGGATTCTTTTGCATATACTCAACGTAAGAATTAGAATAGTGTTTGTCGTCACCTTCTTGTGTGTCGTATTCTTGTATTCCTTGTTTCTGTATTAGTCTTTGTTTAATCTCTGTTTGTTTTTTCTCTTTCTGTATTCTTCGAATAAACGCATAGTAGATTATTTGTGTAAAGTAAGCAAAAGGATTATCTGATTTATCTGGATTGAAATTTGCTACGTATTGTAAACAGTTCTCAATGCCATCTGAAATCATGTCATCTTTGTACGTGTAATTAATGAAATTCGGTCTGTATGATAGATGGTTCGCAATCTTTAAAAAACATTCACCCATATAATTTGTGATCGGCGGGTTGGGTTTACCCTTTGCTTTGGCCTTGTCACATTTCTCCTTAAACAGAACCATCTCTGCTAGAAACTTTTTATTATCAACATAATGTTCTGATTTCTTCTTTTTCATAGGCATATTATATCAGGTCCTTGTCAAATTGTCAATGGTTATTTCCAATTAATTATTGTGTCGTGTTCAGGTTTAATATCGTATTCTTCACAGTTTTTATCTCTCATGTCTTGCCATCTATATCGTTTCGCATATCCAGCTGTCATCATCAATAAAGGTCTGTGCATCATATCTATTCCTAATTCTGTCCAATCTTCTTTTCTTCTTACAAAACAAATATTGTATGAAATATCGATATCATTTGCAAGTAATCCAGCACTTAAATTAGATGCAAATAAACCAGCCTCTAAACATGTATGATCAATAATTCTATGTACATATCTTTCGTGTTCTTCATCTGCAATATGTTCACCATTGTCAATTGCATGTTGATAGTATTTGTTTGGTGTGGCTAGTCTACTTTGTATTAAAAACAAATATGAGTTTGACCAGATATGACCATAGTAAGGATTTGGTGATTCCTCTGCGTTCAGTGTTACATTTGAAACACCATCTGCATTTGAGTTAATATCTGTTTCTCTGTGATTTCGATTACACAGTTTCCACATCTTTTTCTTTTCTTCTACTTTGTCTGGTCCATATACATCGCAACGATATGCCATCATGTTGTTTTTAGATGGTGTAGATTTCCATGCTTTGTATAGTGCCTCATCGATAAGTTTTTTGTCTGGATGTACATTGTCTTTGTATGAGACAACGTGTCTTCTTCTCTTTTCTAAGAGTTCAAATAGTGGTAGTGTTTTTAAGTCTGTCATCTGTCAAATGTCTTTTGTGGTATTGATAATAAATTAAAATCTGTTACGAGATCAACACTTTTCCATATGTCAACATCGTTATATTTTTTAACTGAGTTGTAAACAACCTCTACACACTTCATCATTTTTTCAGTGCCATTGATTCCTGGTTGTTCATATTCTGCACACATTGGAATATATACCTCTGTTTGATAGAGTTGTTTTGCCCATTGAATAGCGCCTAATGTAGGATGGTCCATAACACAACCACCTAAATGACAACCACCCATAATAACTGTTGTGTGTTGTTCCCCTTTTGGGCCTCGAGCCTCAAATTTAAAGTTGTATTTACGTTCTAATTCTTCTTTGAGTTCTATAATACGTGTATCATCGTTTACTTCATGCCATCGAAATCCCACGTTTTTTGCCATGTTTTTAAGTTCTCTATATTTGGGATCAGTCCAATCACCGTCTTTATCGTTTGATACAATCATCACATTGTCTAAATTAAACCATGGATTGTGACATAAAAATCTTTGGAGTTCAGAATATCGAAGATCATTCATAAAATCATCTCCCATTACTGGATTTCCATTGAAATGCATTAAATTTAAAATTATTTTCATTTTTTCCAATTTTTCCCTTGACAAGTCGGACTTTACCGTATATAATCTGGTATGTCCAGCTTTCAGAGAGTAATATATTAAGCTAGTGCTTAGTTATATTCCCACTCATAATATCCAGCAACTCTCTCCGACTTATCTTATCTTTCCCTTTTTCGAGGGTGTCTTTCAAGTTCTTCATATCTTTTTTTAATTTAAGGTCTTCTAATTTTTCTTTTTTAATCTGGTCAATTTTTCGTTTTGTATACCCATAATATTCAATTAAATTAGAGTCGGCTTTAGCGATTGTTACTAGTCTGTCTCTGTGAATTGAAAACATATTGTCCGAGGAATGGACAATCCACTCAACTAAAGATATTTGGTCTATGATGTTTCCCATCTCACCAACATCTGTATGAGTTCTTACTTCTAATGGTTCGATTAGTCTAACGAATTTTGAATCATCTGCAACTGATAGATAACAGCATATCTGTTCACCTGAATCGATTTTGACAATTTTTAAATCTTCTGGCGTCATATAACTATTTATCTTTCTTAAACTCCAACAATATACAATGTGTGCCACCTAATTGTTCTTGTATATCGTAGTTTATTAGAGCCTTTTTCATTAATAATTCTAAATTAAACACACCTTTATTATTAAATGTTTTGTTCTTATCTCTATGATTATCACCACCAATATAATCGTGGAATACAACCTTAAAGTTCTTTGTAGTTCTTTTCAATATTTCGTCACAATCTATATCATTTAGTTGACCATCAATAAACAGAAAGTCAAAGTTAGCATGATCAGTAGATTTCCACCACTCATTACTTGTACAATTATATCGTCTTGCATTTAAACCATTATATACGAAAATGTCGTCTTTGTCAATGGTATGTAATCTTGCACCACATAATGCTAGAGCTGCGGTAGACTTACCAGTGCCAGTGCCAATCTCTAAAATTTTTGTCGCACCTCTGGATACATCTAATAAAAATCTAAAGTCTTCGTCTGATATCATTTAATTCTAAAGTATTTGTCTGTATCAAATTTTTTAGATAAGCCAAACACTACTAACTCTCCTACACCTTTGACATCATGCATAAACTTAGTATGATGCAATGCCATAATATTATTACCTGACAATGTTTTTGAATCCAATATCTTTTCTGGAAAGTTGTGATCATGTAAAGTAACAGTGAGTTCACCTCGTGGCACCATAAAAATTACTGCGCTTTCTAAAGTACCTGGATCAATGTGTGGTCCTTGTAAATCTACAAATCCCTCATAGTAATCCCACACACCCATGTATGGAAACTCATCGTCAAACATTGTCTCTAATTCTTTTCTCATCTCAGCTGTATATTCGCTAAAATCTTCTCTCTTTTCATAGATATTCCACCACGTTCCATCTGACGTTTGTTTATTCTCATCGATAAACTTTGGTAGATTAAATTTTTCTATGTTATATTCTTGTACCGTACACCAATTATACATTTGCAAAATACTCCTCAGGAACCATATCCTTATCTGCCCCAAAAACTAAAAGATCACCTTGACCTTCTACTGAATGAGGATACACTGTGTTATTCAATGCAATGAGACCTTCTATATCAATCGTTTCAACAATCTTAGAATTTTCTTCATCTTTTTCATGTAAATGTAATTTAAAATTACCAGAGATTTTTGCTACTACTGAACCAGTGTGTTCACCACCAGCATCTGTATGAATAGGACAATGAGTAAACTTCTCATCAAATCTCCATATACAATCGACAGGAGATTCATCTTCAAGTTTTAATCCAGTTGTTTCTGTGATTGATTTTTTAAGACCACGAATGTTTTGTAATACTGCATAATCAACAACATCAAACAATCGTTTTCTTTTTTCTCCTAATGGTGGAATAGTCCACATCTTAGAATTTGCCACTGACTTGTAAGTCCAGAAAGGTTCGTGGTCAAACTGTTCAGTATATTCATTACACATTACTTTCAAGTCGTCTTTCATATTATAATCAAATTTTTTATACCACAACATAATACTATTTATTTGAGTTCTACGTTATGTATTTCGTAGTTAAATTGTTCTTCGTTGTATATCTCAACTCTTTTGGCGAAGTGATCTAGTGTGAAATTTTTATAAGAGCCGATAGAAAGGTCATCAGCGATATCATAAACTGTAGCGCTTTGTTTTTGATCTCCAAGTCTTAACCCACGACCTATAGATTGTAATATTCTTATAGGGCTCTTGCTAGGGCTACTAAAAATAATGTTGTGTAGATTACGAATATTGATACCAGTGCTGAACGTCCCGTAAGAAGCGACAATAATCGTGTTGTCCAACTTTTCGGTAATTGCTCGTATTCTTTCTCTGTCATTTGTCTCTGTTCCTCCATAAACAAAAAACACCTTTCTTCCATCATTTGCTTTCTCAACAATCTCATCGTAGAGAGGTTTACCATGCTTTTCTACGTACTGAAAAAGAATAAGAGTATTGCCAGTACAGGTACTGAGAGCGAGATTGCGAATAAAGTTGTTTCGTACTCGTTTCCCAACAATGTGCTCCATTTCTTCCAGATACGTTGCGCCTTTGATTTGCCGTCTATCTTTTTCATTGTGTTTTAAAACCAAACATTTAATTGTTAATTTACTTAATTGATTTTTGTCAATTAGTTTCTTAGTAGAAGTAGCACGATAGACAGTTCCAAAAAGACCTTCTAACACTAACTTATGCGTCTTAGTACCGTCAAGGGTACCAGTCGTACCAATACGATACTTCGCATTATTCAAAGCAGTCATTATAGTCGTCAATGACTTTGCCTTGAAGTTGTGTGCCTCGTCACCGATCACACAGTCAAATTGTTGGAAATAGTCTTTATCTAGTGTCGCCAGACTTTGCCAAGTTGAGATTACTACATCTTTAACAACGTCTTTATCATAACCGTGATAAATTCTATGACAGTATTTATCAACTTCCCAGCCGTAATCTGCAAAATCAGAATACATTTGTTCAACTAAACTTGTTGTCGGTACAATGATTAGAGTTTTACGATTTGCCATTTGATGAAATCGAACAATCGAATATATGATTAATGATTTACCAGAGGCAGTCGGCGATAGTAATAATAGTTTGTGTCTCTTTA
>CEOO01007266.1_pt1 | contig 15991 bp, 11 predicted proteins | sample 530321 | NCBI WGS metagenome assembly CEOO01 (sample SAMEA2619927, study PRJEB7988) | marine metagenome | biome: marine biome (ENVO:00000447); feature: surface water layer (ENVO:00002042); material: "saline water (ENVO:00002010), including plankton (ENVO:xxxxxxxx)" | depth 5 m
CGATCAACTTCGCCAATCGAGGTCGGCAACAGGGAGACTGAAAAGGTTGATACTCCCTAGTATATAAATTATTAAATTAACAGGCAAAAAAATATAAACAAATTATCGCTAATATCATAAATGTGTGATACAAAACCTGAAAATGTCAAATTAAAAAGATGTATTGATTGTTCGATAGAGAAAGCAGAAAGCGAATTTCGTAAAAAAGGCAAATATAGACAAGGCTTTTGTATACATTGTGCAAATACTAAACGAAGAAATAAATATAAAAATAATGAAGCTCTTCGACAAAAATGTATAAATAATGCCACTGCCTATAAAAAAAATAAGAAATCAATAAGAGATGAAGAAATATTCGCTCATCAACAAGAAATTGGTATTGATAATATGGAATGTCGATATTGTTGTGAAATAAAACATAAAAGTAAATTTAGATGGAATAGACGAAAGTGTCGAGATTGTGAAAGAGATGACCCTAAAGAAAAATTCAAGAGATATGTAAGAACTAGAATATATAATTGTTTGAAAGTTCATAAAGCTAAAAGCCATATTGAGTATTTAGGAAGTTCTACCAATGAATATTTAGAGTGGATAATGACGTATAATAATGATTATAATTTAGATAATTATGGTTCAATTTGGCATATTGACCACGTAATAGCTCTATCACAATTTGACTTATCAAATGAAGAACAACAATTGCTCGCATTTAATTGGAGAAATACAATGCCTCTTTCTGCTAAAGAAAATTTAAAAAAGAACAATCGTATTGACAAAAAACAAATACAAGAGCACTTAAAGAAATTGGAACAGTATCACACAGAAAAAAAAATGAAGATGCCTGAAAAATTTGAAAATTTATATGCGACATACCTTGATGCTGGGACATCCTTAGAGACTTAACTACCACCCTGTAACGGAAACGTTATAAGGGGAACTCGGTTAATTGCCGAACCCAATGGTCATAATGTTAAGTATTGGATAATCAGCAGCGTTACTATCTAAGTCCGTTATGGTAGGATATGATAGGCGTTCAGAGACTGAACGGGTATGGGTGTGCGATGAAGGATTAGCCATCCTGAGTATGCTTAAGATACAGTCCTTCCTAATTGGAAACAATTAGGGGAATTTGACTGCAATAATGTAGTCAAAAAGTTCGATGGCGATGAAATGAATATGCATCTAGCACAAAATGTGTTAGCAGAAACCGAGCTACGACATTTGGCGGCGATTCCATATCAATTGGTGAGTCCATCTGGAAACGCACCAATTATTGGAATTTTCCAAGACTCTATGTTGGGTTCGTATTTATTCACAAAGTCTCACAGAAAAATGTCTCCAAGGGAGGCGATGAATTTATTGATGTCCTACAAGAAGGTGGATGTCGAGGCCATTCGTAAGAATCAAAAAGATTTATCAAATTTCGATGTATTGACCCAAATATTATCTCCTATCACATTGAAATACAAGACTAATTTGTTTGATGAATCTGAAGATTATGAAACGTCGAATAATGTGTTGGAAATCCGTAACGGAACATATGTTCGTGGTCAAATTGACAAGTCTGTTTTAGGGGGTGGTTCCAAGGGAATCATACACAGAATATGTAATGATTTTGGAAATATGGCCGCTTCCAATTTCATCGATGATATTCAAAATGTGATTACGGAATTTATGAAAACGTGTTCATTCAGTGTAGGAATTAGTGATTTGATTGCTAACACAAAGACCAATGAAGAAATCACACAAGTTATTAACTCCAAGAAATTAGAAGTCCAATCGGTCATTGATAAAATCCATTTGGGGATTTTCGAAAACAATACATCTTCTTCCAATATGGCGGAATTCGAAAGCACACTAAATGGAATTTTGAATAAAGCTACAGACCAAGCCGGTTCTATTGGTAAGAAGAGTTTGGGTAAAAATAACCGTTTCGTTCAAATCGTCGTATCTGGTTCTAAAGGTAGTCCCACCAATATTTCACAAATGATATCCTGTTTGGGACAACAAAATGTGGATGGTAAACGTATTCCTTATGGGTTCGACGACCGAACATTGCCTCATTACAGTAAATTCGATGATTCACCGGAAGCACGTGGATTCATTGAAAACTCATACATTGATGGATTGACCGCACCGGAATTGTTCTTCCACGCAATGGGTGGTCGTATTGGTCTTATTGATACAGCTGTAAAGACCAGCACTACAGGATATATTCAACGAAGATTAATCAAAGGTTTGGAAGATTTGAAAGTAGAATACGATATGACTGTTCGAAATAATATGGGAAAAATCGTCCAGTTCGCTTATGGCGATGACGGTTTCGATTCGACACGCGTAGAAAATCAAACACTACCATTGGTTGGAATGTCCGTGGAAGATGTATACATGCATTATGACATTGTTGGAATTAATGATGAAAAGTCCGACTTATTGAATGTGTATGAGAAATCCACAATCACTCGTATGAAACGTCAGCGTAAAGAGACCCAAAATAAATGTCAAAAATATATTGATAATTTGTTGGAAAGCCGTATACAGATTATTGAGAATGTGTTCAAAAACAAGAACGACAACGGTGTAAAATCACCAGTTGCTTTCCAGAGCATCATCAATAATATCCAAGGACAAATGGGACTCAACAGCAATTCCACAGTGGATATTACACCATTAGAAGCATTCAAATTGATTGAAGACACTTTTGATACATTGAAGAGCATTCGAATGTGTCCACCCAATTTGTTGTTCGAAGTATTGTATTATTACTACTTGAGTCCAAAAGAATTGTTGGTCATCAAGCGATTCCACAAGAAAGCACTTCAAATGTTGTTGGAAACCGTTGTATTGAAATATAAACAAGCGTTGGTTCATCCTGGTGAAATGGTAGGAGTGGTTGCTGGTCAAAGTATTGGTGAACCTACAACACAATTGACATTGAATACTTTCCATTTAGCTGGTGTGTCGACAAAATCGAATGTGACTCGTGGTGTGCCAAGAATCGAGGAAATCTTGCGTTTGACGAAAAATCCAAAAAATCCATCTTTGACAGTATATTTGAATCCAGTGGATGAAACTGACAAAAGTCGTGCGGAGAATTATTCACATATGTTAGAACACACCAAGTTAATTGATGTTGTCAAGAGTATGAAAATCTGTTTCGATCCGATTGAAAGAACTACAGTGGTAAATGACGACAATATATTATTGGAGCAATTCTATGAGTTTGAAGATTTGGTGAATGAGTGTAAGGAAAGTATTCCAAGCGATGAGCCGAAATCCAAATGGATTATTCGTTTGGAAATTGATGCTGAAGCCTTATTGGAACGCAATATTACAATGGACGATATTCATTATGCCATCAAAGAAACTCATAAAGACAATATTTCGTGTGTGTTTTCAGATTACAATGATGACCAATTGGTGTTCCGTATAAGAACATCTGGCAACTTATTAAAGAAGAAGGATTCATTGAAGGCTAAAACATCAATCACTTGTATTGACCAAAGTGACGAAATTTACTTGTTGAAGAATCTTCAAGACAATCTCCTACAAAATATCATACTTCGTGGTGTCCAAGGAATCAAGAATGTGATGCCAAGAAAATTATTGAATATGAAAACACAGTTACCAGAGTCAGTTACAAAACGGGATGGTAAATATGTCACCAATGATATTTGGGTGTTAGATACTACAGGAACTAATTTGTTGAGTGTTTTAGCGAAAAAGTTCATTGATTGCACAAGGACATATAGTAATGATATTAAAGAAGTATATGATGTCTTGGGTATTGAAGCCGCTCGCCAAGTAATTTACAATGAATTTGTGGATGTGATGGAATTTAGTGGTGTTTATATTAATTATCATCATTTGTCATTGTTGTGTGATAGAATGACTTGTTCGAAGAATATGGTGCCGATTTATCGTTCGGGTTTATTGAATGATAACATTGGACCGATTGCGAAAGCGACATTTGAAGTTCATACAGAAGTATTATTGGACGCAGCAAGACATGCCGATTTCGATACAATGCGTGGTGTATCGGCGAATGTTATGTGTGGTCAACGCGGATATTATGGAACGAATTCCTTTAATGTGGTGTTGGATATGAAGGAAATGACCAAATTGAATGACGAAGTGGTAGAAATCGCTGATAAACAGAAGGAAATCGAGCAAGCATTTGGTTTCGCTGAGAATCAAACAGATGTATGTGCTAAGTCGAACGTGTCTATTTCGAACTACATTCACGCCATCAAACCGGAGAATATTGGAGTATGTGATGACAATTACGACATTGGTATTTAACTCAGAAACTCAAACAAAATAATTTCTATAAATATAATAAATAAAGTAGTTATTATATTTGATGATGTCTAAGAACACTATGTATATATTGTTGTGTTTGGCAATCCTATTTTTTTCTTGTTTAATTTTTTCAAACAAAATTGTCGAAGGGATGTATCCACAAAGGGATATTGATGAATATAAAACCGCACTTTCCTTATATAGAAGAAACGGCGTGAATCGTTCGATCAATAATATTATAAAAAAATATCACGATTCCGGAGATGTGAAAACGGACGATAAATTAAAGGAGTTTTTCATTGATTGTATTTCAATCAAGACATTAGATAATTGTAGCACAATAAAAGGATATCCGGCGTTGTTTATGACAATATTACACTCCATTCATTTTTTACCGTATAATGAGTTGATAGAAAGATATCCCAAAATGATTTCCGATGAATCCGACTACACTAGTATTAAGAAGATATACATATGTGCCCACAATATGTATAATGAAGATATTATCAAGATGTCTTGTAATAAATTGATGAAGACGAATTGTTCGGCACAATTAGCACCTATGGTGAAACAAATACACGAGGGCATTGATTATTTTGTGAATAAACGGATTTAGAGTATATTTGTCATTTTATATACAGTAATGGATTATAGTGTATTCATTTTTATTGTATTGATGTTGTATTTTATTTTTTTATACACCATATTATTTTTCCCTTTATACATATATAGAAATGGATTATAGTATATTAATAATATTCGCTATATTGATATTGTATTTTATTTTTTTATATAAATTGTATGATGAACGGCAAAATATGGTGATAGAAAATTTTGATGCGAATCATTGTCCGGAAGAAGAAGCTCAAGACACGAATGAAAGTATGGAAATTTCTGATTCTCAATTTATACAAAAAGAAAAAATTCTCAACAAAAAGGCATTGGATGATTTCTACAAATTTCACGGCGGTCATAAATGGATAGTCGACCCGTTTTTGAATAATTATTATTATGATAATAATCCAACACGAACACCGGGAATATTGATATGGTGTTTTGCCACATGGATGTCTTGGAAACCCAGACTTGATAATTGTCAACAAACCATAACAATACCCGCAATATTTACAAATATATTATGTGACCTATATACATTATCGTATGACCAAACAAAAAGATATTTTGGATATATGATTTATTCTACAGAGGACCATAAACGTTTGAAAAATCTTTATACAAATGCGGCGAATTTAAGAAGTCAGTTAGTAGAAGAATATAGAATATCTCATGTGTGTGGTCATTGGCGTATGAAAACAGCATACGACAATTTAACAAATGAATTTCACGAAGATATGAGCTATTTTGTTTCAAGATGTTTTGATATCAATGGCTCAAATATAACAAATAATGGACGATGTAATGTTCCTCCAAATAGAGTTGTTTTAGATTATGATCTATTCAAACCTCCACCACCTCCTCGTAGGAGAAGACGTGGTATGTGTGTAATTTCATAATAAAAATATATAACTATATATTAATAATGAAGTATTTGGTTATTAATATATTTTTAGTAATTTTCATATTAGTAATATCATATTATTTGACAGTGAAAAACTCGACTAAATCTATCGAACCATTTTTACCTCCATCCGAAACAAGTATTTCAAACGATGTTGAACTAAAGAAATATTTTGATTATGTTTATAGTCAAGTAAATACTGCGTCGGATAATTGTGAAAAAATAGGTGTGTTATCGGATTTGATTCCTTCTTATTTACGTATATTATACGACCAAACTAAAACAGCCAAAGGTATACGAACATTGAAAAAACGATTTCCTAGAATTTTAAAAACCGATTTTGACATTGATAATTTGGTCGCTTTATATTCATCCGGGTCTAATTTACCTACGCGAGGTTTTTTAGATAACCATAAAGATGGACGAGATAAATGTTATATAGAACCAGTTGAAGGTGGAACTGGAGATATGGAAAACTGTATCAATATATTACAGTATTTCTATAGCAAACCTAAACCTCCTACAGAATCTCCTACACAAATACCTGCTTTATATGGTGCTCCACCTCCAAATATTGATATTTCCAGTGAAGATGATTTACGAAGGTTTATTGAAACAGCATATATTGTAGTTACAAAAACACAAACTGAAACAGGAACTCCATACACAGAATGCCCCAAAATGAATTGGTGTAGTATTTGGATTCCTGCTGCGTTAACACCCATTGTAGAAAACTACAGTTTTAATGAATTATTATTGAACTACCCCAACTTATTATCCAATGTGTATGACATAGACGCATTTTATACACTTGTATTAACATCCAATAATTTAGCAGGTGTCAGTAATAATTGTAAAAATGAAAACGCGAATAATTCGTTGAAAGGAGCATACAGAGATGTAGTGAAGTATTTGAAATATTTCTTTGGAAAACCTAGAAAAGTTTTGAGACCTCCCGGTGGAGACCTTATTGATACTCAATCGTAAATAACATATTACAGATATTGTATAATATGTTATAATATTTACATTAATCCTTCTAATTTCATAGAACGAATGAGACGAGTTACTCCAATTCCACCACCAGAACGCTTGAAGAAATCAAACTTGAAAAAATCTTTCAGCTCTGACATAGTTCTCTCCTCACCAAATAATTCATACATTTTGTCTTTGTATGCTCCATCCATAATTGTCATGAATCTATCTCTCATAATTTCAATATCAGTTTCTCTTTCAGCAGAACCAATTGTTTCTTGACCACTCATAATAACATCTATTTTGTTTGCCGTTCCCTCTTTAGGATCGTCATGTCTTTTCATATTCCAAAATGGACTAGTGAATTCCGGAAAATCAGTCAAGAAAAATGTCGGTGTCTTATCTTTATAAAGCGAGTTTTCGTGTACATTCTCTAATTCCTTAGTTCCATATTCAGCAGCAACATCCAAGTATTTACCAGAAATAAATTTAGAAGCATCATATCCAAGATGTATCAACAAATCCTTTTCCATTTGAATCAATTCATCCATACCACCCTTCATCTCAAACTCAAACATAGGAAAAATTAAATTATGTCTTCCAGGAACAGGATTTGGCTCATTCCTATAACTAGTGCTTACACAGAAATAGCCAGGAACACTTGGATTTTTAAGCAATTCATATTCTAACCACATTTGACCTGTTTGAGGCAACGGCCATGTTTGGTTTACATATTGATAGGTAGATACTGTAAATGGATCTTCACACGCTGCTAATATACTAAGACGATTTTGAGTGTGTACTTCGACATATCCACGCTTCAAGAAAAAGTCACGCAACTTTTGCACAATGGCGTTGAAATCACAACTCTTAATTATGAGAGGACTTTCGTAAGGATTGTTGTAGTCGCTGCTGGCGTGGTTTTCTAAGGGAGAAACTTCGAACTCACTCATTGAATATTTATTAGATTTTTTTTCTAAATGATTTAATTTATAAATATTTGTATGAAAAACAAAATTCATAAAAATAGATTCATCAAACACAATATTGTGTTGTATCTATATGCCAACACAATATACTTGAACTTATTTTCTGGATTTTCTGGACTTCTTGGATTTTCTAATACGTTTCCTTCTTTGTTTTGTTTTTCTTTTTCCTCCGGCTCTAATACTACTTTCAAGCGTAAAAGCAGCGTCAATTATGGATACGTTGTATTCCCCAACAATATATAAATGACCGTCAATATGAGTTAATTCACTACTAATCTCATTGGGACTAACATAATTAGGAACTGGGTCTTTTGTTCGTAAAGTATATTTATCATTTTTAGCATTCAATACTACAAGATGTCCCTGATCATCATCAGATATGTTTTTGATTATATCATCTTTTTTGAATTTCATATATATTTTACCAGACATATTGTTCTCATTTTTGTTTACTTTCTAAATAAGTCCTAATAGGGATTTTGTTTTGAGAACTAGTTTTGAATTCTTCTTCGAAATTTTCTCCTAAAGATTTTAGATCCATCGGCGTTTCTAACAATGTAAATTCTGATGAAAAGTCTTGTTTTCCTTGGTTCTTTTCGGTTAAATAACGAACAAAGAAATAGTCTCTTGGCACTGGTTTGTTACCAAAATCACTACACAAATTTAGCCATTTGATTCCTTGAACCATCGTTTTGAAACTGAACGTAGAATACAATATAATAGGCAGTTTCAAATGATGTGCCAACATCCACACGTCTAATCCAGACAAATTATAAGTTTCATTCATCAACATATCTTCAAAGGTAATTTTGTTGGATAATACGCTTTCGACCAATTTCCGTTTTCCTTGTGTTTTCAATATTTCCAATATCTTTGTTCGCATTTTATCATTTTTCATATATTCCGCATAAATCGTCTTCATAGATGTTTTCAAGTTCTCAACCGAAACTGTTTTATCATATACATATTTGAAGATGTGAATAATTACGAAATACGTGCAGCTGTATGTTTTATTCAGCAACAACTCTTTTGTCTTTTTAGGGAAAACCTTTTTCCAATAACTACTATCATTCCCAATAACACTTCGCTTTTCATTGATACATTCAATTTCCATTATGTTATCGGTCTCTAAATCATCGATTTTATCAGGATTTTGTTGGACTAAAGATACGTTGTTGGAATATTTTTGTGTGACTATTGGTTGAGCAATATCATAAGATAAATTCGCTGTTCCAGTATGTTGGAAGGGTTTCAATCGAGCAAAATATTCTGTGTTGATGAGTGAATCAATCAATATCATTTCTTGTTTATTCAAACTGTAGTGGTTGTTGATAATATTCAAATAACTTTTAGGGTCCATCATAAATGACTGTATTCTCTTATATCTCAATATTTCATCACTCAAACGTTCGAAGTATAATTTGGAATTTAATACACCGCTTAATAAATGATATTTAGGAATTAACAATTTACGATTTCCATTTTCGACCAAACAGTATTTTTTGTTGTCTGCGTCATTCCTACAATCACTCAATTCACTCATAGACATTAAGGTCATTTCATCATACTCAACAAACTTCATGTAATGATCACACAAATTATGTATGAGTTTCTCAACGGCCTTTAATTTCGTCGAATATAACTTTTTGGGGTTTTCAATCAATTCTTGAATAGTTTGTTTGATTTTATTGTTCTCAAATTCATTTAGCAATATTTTCGTTATATAACGAAAAACCTCGTAAAATTGAGTTTCCAAGGAAATCTTGCGAATAGTATTTACGCGGTCCAAGTCTTCGAATTTGTTTGTTGTAATTTCTTTATCGGCCAATATGTAATTTTCTCCTTTTAAGGTCTTTAATTTATCATCATAGATATTTTCACTGGGTTCATCCAACATAATAAACTGGTTGGTTTCAGTAATGATTCCTACAATAAGACCATCTTCTATAGTTTTGAATACAGGTTTACACAATATGCGTTTTTGAGATTGTTTAGAAACGTATTCTAGCATATCACGTGTATCCAAGTAATTCAAATAGAGTTCTGGGTCATCCATAAAAGTCATATCATATTTCTGTAATAACGCAGAAGGAGCACACGGTAAATATATCTTGATATTTTTCGAAGGAATCAAAACATGAAGTCCGATGGTTTTTCTTTGATAATTGACGATTTGTTTTACTATTGTATATTTCAATTTCATTATTTCCAACACTAAAGTATCAACGTCGATATTCTGTTTGAATTCATATGTTCTAGGTAAACTAGACAATGGAGAACAGAATTGTTTAGTGGAATTTCGGATGATTTTAAGAACTCTTGTAATATGCTCTACATTTTGAGATTCATAAAACAATTTGCGAATCATAACGTCTTCACTTTCTTTCGACTGGGTATCAAACATATAAATCGGTTCGAAGAATTCGCCGTGTTTTAGCAATATGAATGTGGGTTTTGTATTGTCATAATAAATAGTGGAATATGTTGATGTAGGACAAATGAGTTCAATATTATCTCGCATATCATTTTCCAAAATATTCAATATTGCTAAATTCAAACCATTTGAAAATAGTTTAGGATTTACAGAACATACGATATCCCACAAAAATGTATAATCAATTACGGAGTTTTCATTTGTTAGAAACTCGACGAAATTTTCATAAGCTGCTATGGTTTCCAACACAATATCTTGACTAAGTTTTTCGCCCGAAAAGAATCCTTGTTGAACTCCTTTAATGAAATCACTGTCTTCATATTTTGAAATATCAATATCGTCTTCAATAAATTCATTCGGTTTAAAAATCGAAAAGAAAGAGCCGTTATGGATTTTCAAAAATATATCGATATTGATAGAATCCACAATATGCTGACACATTTCATTGATACTATATTGTTTTTTCTCGGTGTTTAGTGTCGAATAAAGATCCGCAATACATCCCACAAATGATTTGTTGGACGTTTGTTCTACACCATATCTCAAAAACACTTGTGTCCTGTCTTTTAATAATGAATTATTTTCCTTTTTGACTGACAAAGAATTATCTGTTTGTAAAAACAACTGAACGCTCATAGGTAAGAACCCTTTACGATGTCTTTCAATCGGATAAGTATCAACAGATATAATGTATGATGTATCCGATTTTGTTTTCTTCAAAGATTTTGACGGTTGATTTCCTTCACATTCTTTACGACGGTCAGCCATATAAGAACTGTCCCAGTCGCGTTTGAAACAACAAGGTAAACAATGTCCTTTCGAATGTTTTCCTGTAATGAATCCAGGAACACTTTCATCATTGAATTTATAGTAATAATGTCCTGTAGGAACAGTTGATGCGTTTCTAGGTATTTCTTTTCCACATTTACCGGCTTTAATGTCTTCTTCGCTCATAGGTGCGTTGGTTTTCAAACACCAATATTTAGGACAAACATACCAGTTCTTTTTCTTAGGGTCACTTCCATAATTGATTGCGTAATTAATAGATCCGGGGTATTTTTGTTCAATGTCCTCTTTTTCTTTGTTGGTCAATGGAATGGGCTGTCTCGAATCGGACCATTGACATATACTAGAATAAGATTTGAACTTTCCTTCATTTGTTGTTGAAAACAATACTGGGTCTAGTTTTCTCATTTTCGTCAGAAAAATATTTGCGTTGTCTTCTTTCAATTTCATATTATCGATGTTCAGTTCTCTATCTTCCTCCATAGGTTCATCCATAATATCTTGTGATTCTCCTTGTGATTCTTCTTGGGCGATTTCTTGAGGGATTTCTTCTGGGACTTTTTTCTTTCTTCCTCCTCCTGTTTGGGATTCTTCTTCATCGTCTTCGAATTCTTCGAACTCTTCTGAGAACATTAAATTGGAGGATACATTTGTAGGAGCTTCTTTGAGAACCTCAAAATCGGCTTCTGTAAGAAAAGCATCTGCGTATTGTTCAAGGTCGCCAAATTCGGATTCTTTTTTAGTAATTATGTCACCATCGTCTATGTTCTGACTCGATTCATGGCTACGAAGCACATCATTATCTTGGTCTTCGTCATCTTCAAATTCCTCTCCACGAAACATAATATCTTCGGTAATATTTGGTTCATCTTCTTCTTCGTCTTCTTCAAACATATATGGTTTTACATTGGATGGTTCTGGAACTCGATTTAAATTCATAACATTAGGCATTTGTTGTTCACTTACTTCTTCTTTCTTTGTTGGCTTTTTTTGACATATTTTCATAATATCACTTTTGAGAACCTTAGTGGATTTTGGTTGCTGGGACATACGCAACAAACTATCAATATAGATGTGTAAGAGATTCACGTATTCAATCGATTTAGATACTGTAATGGTTGCTGTAAAAATGTTCTCAATACCTTCCACGCGAAACTCACACAAAAGTCCCGGACTGTCCGCAATCGTTAATGTTTTATTCGCAAATTGACCTTCCAATTTATTATGGTCATCTATAAATTGAGAATACCGTTGTGATGCTTCTGTAATGCTAACATCGTAATATTTGGATATCTGATTTACAACAGATTCGTGTGTGTTATTTCTTTTGATTAATTCTGTGATGTAAATATCTTGTGCTGTCATTTCGGTATAGTTATCAATACGTTTGAACCGCAACACCGCACCATCCTGTATATCGTCTTCAACAATGTCATAAATGCTTTTCAGACAATTTTCATATGCGTTGATGGTGAGTTTTTCTTTCAATTTGTAACTGGCACGGTATAGCACTTCAACAATAGATACTTGAGGGTCGTATAGAGAATCAAACAACTTCAATTTATATCCACTCTTTTGTAGGAAATCGTTAATGTTTATGAGAACCCCATTCAAGCTTTGTTTGATAATTTTTTCCAATTCAGGCACCATTACACTATTTTTCAAATTTCCATACACATTAATATTTCCATTGTGTTCGACATCAATGTAAATATCGTGTATGTCATAAGCCACGAAGAAGGATATTTGATTACTTTTCCCGATGTCTTTGGACAATTTGATAATAGTGTTTTTGGGCAAATAAGGGATTTTTTCACCGTATTTTGTGATATTTTCACTATAAAATCGATAAAGGTTCTCTCTGCGGAGTCCGGGATTATATTTGATGAAAGGCACTTCTTTAACGGCGTGAATGTTTTTGAAAATAGCGTCTAATGGAAGAACATACTTGAATTCTGGATATATTGTAACGTAAAATCCGAATATACCTCTATCAGTGTAATCAAGCTCATTTTTTCTTTGATTATACACATTATAAAACAAATCCACTTTTTCGTGAGTTTTGAAAACACCTTCCGAGAATTTCTTTTTATTTTCACTCAAAATACTTTCTCTGTGTTCTCGCAACAGATATTTAGATGTAATGTTTTTATCAAATAACAATGGGAAATACAGTGTTAAAATGGTTTCTTCATTCAACCCTATTTTTTCACAATGTGTGAGAACATTTGTGGCGAGTCCTACGTAAATAATATTGTCCAAGAAATCGGCATTTTTGTAATGTAATAGAACGTGGTTCTCGAAAGATAATAATTGGTTCTCCAACACAATAGATAAGGTTTCATTTGACAATATGTCGTATGGATTCACCGCAAATATTGGGTCCATGCGTTTCTGGAATCCTCTTCCCAAACAAACATTTGTGTTTGAGTTCAAAGGTAATTCCAAAAAGTTGGATTTCGTGTATGAATCATTGTCAGTCTTTAAAGATTCACCATTACTGTAGTTCACTGCTAGTTGTAGGAATTCGGCATTGTTTAATATGCGTTGTTCTCCAACATAATTATCATAGATGTATTCATTGTTATGGTTTTGGGATGCTTTACTAAATAAATACAATTCTTCATACGCATACATATAATTCAAGTCGTGGACAATCTTGGTCTTGATGGTTTTGATTGTATCATCTTTATGAATTTGTTGTTTGGAGAACCTGTAATTTGTATTGTTAGATTCAATGAAGGCCTTTTCATTTTCTGAAAAACTATTTTGGAATCGTTCTTCATCATTTGTAATGTCTTGAGTATCATACACAATAATATGATTTATTGCCCCATTTTCGTCTAAAACACATACTTTATATAGGTCTTTTGTGGCCATATACTTATTTATATAATATATCTATTTTTTTATGTAAATAAGTTCATTATTTATCATAATATGGATTGTCACGTATTTTCATACTACAATATTGTTTGGGATTCTTCTTATAGTCGACGGGATTATGTATGTTTGCCTCTTGTGCTTCTTTCAATAGAAATTTGAAATTGTCCCAAAATTCGGTTTTATGTCCAATCGATTTAGTCATTATGTGTGACAATTCGTGAATAGCAACAAACAAAAGTGTATCACCATCAATCAACTTATCATTGTCGTTTTTCTCCGTGTTCAAACAAAATGCCAATTTCTCACCCTTGTTTTCGCTATAAGCCGTATATTCACTTGTAGGAAGTGTTTCAGAAATATTCTTTGGGTTGAATTTCTCTTTCATTTTTTGAATGTTCTCATTATCGGGATATTTTTTCGCAACATAATCTACCAATTCTTGGCACCGACTTGCGGTGGATGCCAACAAATCGGCCGCTTTATCGACTTGCTTACGTTCTCTTACACAATATTTATTTCCATTTACAGAAGACACTACGCACTTTAAATCAAAGGAGTGCATGTTATCTAAATATGTATAAAAACAAATAAAAAGCAGAGAACCGATGACAAGATATCCAAACATGTCCATCATATTTACGGAACCCATTTTCTCGATATATACATACAGAATATTTTATAACTTCACAGATTTATAGTCCTTTGTTTTTCAATACGTTTCGCAGATTTTGGCAACAGATTCTATGGATGGTATGTTTTCTCCAACCATACATACTACCATATGTGGTTTCAATAAATATTCTTGTATGACTCTTTGGATTTGTTCTCGAGTAATGTTTTTAATTTTCTTATCATAAATCTCAGAATATGTGCACCAGTCTTCACTTCCATAAATCAATTTATACAACCCATTATGTTCAGTTTGTATGAAAGAGTCTTCTAGAGATTCCATATAATGCCCTTGTATGGAATTCTTCACCTTTGTTAATTCCTCATTTTCTATACCTTTATTACGTATTGTCTTGAGAATATCTATCATCAATGGAAACACACCCTTTTTACCACCGTTTTTCAATATTTTTTTAGAATCTGTAGTAGCAGTCAAAACTATTTTACCAGAAAGGTCATTGAAGTCTGTCACACAACTTGACTCATAAGTCAGTCCATTTTCTTCTCGCAATTTAGTAAACAACCGACTGCTCATTGTTCCTCCCAAGAGTTGGCTCAAAACATACAAAACAAATCTGTCCGGACTGTGATGGTCACACACACGAAAACTGATTTCAATATGCGTGGCCTCGAACCCCCTTTTTTTCAAAAAGTCGTATTTTATTTCTGTTTGAGGTTTCAATGTTCTATGAACGAAATATTTGTTATGGTCGACGATGGGTTTTGTAACGGGTTTTGCCAAATAACTATTTTGGATACTTTTCTTGATTTTATCAAACGATAGATTGGAAACAATACTAAACACCATATTTTGCGGTGTATAAAAGTCGTGATATATTTCGACGATTTTATCATATTTCAATAGATTGTGTTTATCTGTATGATATATCAAGTCGTCAATCGGCATTTCATAAGAACTCCCACTGAAAAGAATCTTGTCGGACATTGTTTCAATAATATAATCGGGATTATCATTATCACGAACGTTTTCTTCCTTCACCACCTTCTTTTCGAGTTCATAGTCCTTTTTATCAAACACGGAATTCATAAGCATATCCGATAATAATTGTATGGCTTTATTGACGTGTTGATTGCCACATTTCACTTCATAACAAGTATATTCTTTTTGAGTATACGCATTGATATGTGCTCCCATTTCATCAAATTTGGCCGATATAGTATAGGCTTTTGGTATGTTGCGAGTCCCTTTAAAACACATATGTTCAATGAAATGACTGGAACCACGATATCCTTGTGTTTCATAAATAGAACCTAAACGCACGAATATATTAATACTAGTCAAAGGTAAATCATTTGTAGGTTTTTCATACACTATATTCAAACCATTTTTTAATCGATGTGATTCCATATTTATATACTATATTATAATACAGCATATAAAATTCATATTTGTATGGATTATATTTAACG
>CEOO01056136.1_pt1 | contig 15974 bp, 8 predicted proteins | sample 530321 | NCBI WGS metagenome assembly CEOO01 (sample SAMEA2619927, study PRJEB7988) | marine metagenome | biome: marine biome (ENVO:00000447); feature: surface water layer (ENVO:00002042); material: "saline water (ENVO:00002010), including plankton (ENVO:xxxxxxxx)" | depth 5 m
ACCTGATGCAGGTACTGTATTACTAATATGTCTGTGTGTATTATCAACTGGAATTTCATTACTATCAACCGAATCACCAACTTCTTCATCTGTTAAATTATTAATCCTTCTATTTTTTACATGTAGCATATAAACACTTGATGCCCAGATCAATAAGTATATTATAAAAATTATAGTTATTACAATTCTATGAGTATCATCATCCTCAAAATATGCTTTTAGATTATTACTATACTTAAATCCAAATAAAATACCTGCCATTAATAAAAAGAATACATCACCAGTTATTTTGAGACTTTTATATTTGCTATCATTTTTCATTAAATCTTTTTCAGTATCTTTTAACTTTAAATAATTAGATATATCTACTACAAGATTTCCAATTGCAATACCTAATAATAATAACAATGGTATCCATAATGTAATATAATCTAATTGGTCGTTCCTTTTTTCTTTATACATAATTAAACCTATAAAACCAATAATAAATGTTGTAAAAACATGAACAGTTTGTCTTGTATCACTTGTAATTAATGTAATTAAAATAATAGAAAACATTAAAGTAATCAATAAAACTTCAATCCATATTGTATCACTATTATCCATATAATTTATAATTATATTTTATTCATCAATATAATCAAATATAATTGAAAAAATAAAAGCAATTGAAATTTCAAAGAATATATTTTCATAATAGTTCATATAATAATAATTAATATTTTATTGATTTACAAAATTTAATATGATAGATTCATCACAATTTAAATAATCTTCCTTGAAGTTTTTTAAATTAATAAATTTAGGTTTTTTCATTTTATCATTTTTAAAATAAATATAATGTCCATATTTTCCGTTTCTAATACTAGTATATTTGTCAATTACTCTTAAAATATCGCTTGTTGTATTAGTTATAATTTCAATGGCTTTTTCTAAATCAATTGATTCATCACTATTAATTTTGAAGTTCTGTTCATTCCAATTTAAGTATTTACCATATTTACCATTTTTTAGATATATTTCTTTATCTTTATATTTTCCAATACCATCATCTTCTTCTAAAATATCTTTTAAAGACAAACTGCCATTTCTTATTTCTTCTAATTCAATATTTTGTTTCACCTTTAAAAAATCACTTTTACCATCAATAGTTCTTTTAATAACAGGTCCATATTTTCCAATCATAAAAACATGATTCTCTTCTATTTCATATGTTGCTTTAGATGGATTTTTTGCTTCAAAATCTTTTATAGAATCTTTAATTTCATGATTATTTTTTTCACATATATTGGTTAATGTTGAAAGATTTTTTGCAATATTATCTAAATCAACTTCCATAGATTCAGTGTAATTGTAGCTAAATATTTTATCAAAATTTTCAATTAAAAATTCTATAACCATAATACCCTTGGGTTGAATTACCAACTTCTTATTTTCATTTCCAAATGTTTTATCTAAAGATTCAATAATAATATCTTTCTTAACTAAATTATATTTTTTACATTTAACAGTTTTACCTGTAATATTTTTATTAACAACATAATCACGTGTTTGAATTTTATCAACTATTTGTGCAAATGTGCTGGGGCGTCCAATATTTTTTTCTTCTAAAATATTTACAAGTTTTGCTTCAGTTATATGATGCTTTACATTTTTAATGTTTTCTTCAGCAATAATTTTATTGTAATTAATTTTTTGTTCGTTTTTTAATTTTATCAAACCATCATAGTCATTGTTATCATCTAATTTATTGGATAATATTTTCCAACCGGGAAATATATTTTTTTCGGAAATATTAAAATAATAAACGTAATCTTCATTATGTTTAGGACCTTTTATTTTAGTTTTTAATGAACTATATATAGAATTTGCCATACAACTTTGCATTGTATTAGTCCATATTAATTTATATAATGTTTTCATTTTTCCATCAAATGAATCTCCAATACTTTCTTTAGTAATATTTGTCGGACGTATAGATTCATGTGCTTCTTGTGCTTGTTTATTTTTTTGAAAAGCACTAGAACCAAGTTTATCAATATTGGCATTAACATATTTATCTTCGTAATTATTTAAAATATGTTTTTTAATTTGTTGAATAAAAACATTACTATATTTTCTAGAATCAGTTCTCATATATGTAATAAGACCAGCTTCATATAATTTTTGACATAAGGACATTGTCTGTTTAGGACTATATTTTAATAAATTGGATGCAGTTATTTGTAAAGATGAAGTAGAAAAAGGTAAGGGTGGTTTTTTAATAGATTCTTTAGGTTTTTCTTTTTCAAAAAAATACTGACATAAACTACTGTTTTGCAATAACAATCTAACATCATCTTCATTTTTAAATTCATAATTAGAGGTATAATAAACATTTTTACTCATAAAATACCCAGACAACTCAAATACTTTATTTTCTTTATTTTTTTGTATTTCTAAATAATTATCATAAATAATGCGAAGTGCTGGTGTTTGACATCTACCAGCAGATAGACTACTATCACTTTTACCAGATGCAATATATTTCCATAACATAGGGCTATATTTATAACCAATTAATATATCAAGTATTTGTCTACACTGTTGTGCGTGTACAAGATTAATATTTATCGTTGTTGGATTATTAACTGCGTTTAAAATGGCATCTTTAGTAATTTCATTAAATAATATACGTTTTGTATTATTTATAGAGAGATTAAAATGGTCGCATATATGCCATGCAATTGCTTCACCTTCACGGTCATCATCAGTTGCCAATATAACTTCTTTAGCCTTTCTTATTGATTTTTCCATTTTATCAACATATTTCATCTTTTCTTTAGAAATAAAATAAGTTAAATTAAAATCTTTATCAATGCTTTTTAGACCATTTAATTCTCTAAAATGACCAAAACTAGCGATTACCTTATATGGTTCGCCTAAAAATTCTTCAATCTTTTTACATTTAGCAGGAGATTCAACAATAACAAGTTTCATTATATGTATTATATTTTTCTTTTTATATTTGTTTTTTATATTCCTTCCATGATATATTATTTGTAGGATGTAAAGTTTCGTCTACTTCAGAATCATTTTTATTACTTCTACGTAATGCAGTATCTACATATAGTTTTTTCAAAATCTCTCCAACAATATATGAACCTTGATGTTGATCAATTTCTTGATTTTCAATTCTTTTTAAGATTTTTAAAAAATCATCAAATAAAAGTAAATCTAGTTCATCTTTTTTTATTTTATTGAAAATGTCGGTATAATTATTAAATAAGAAATTGCACTTTTCAACACATAAATTATTAAATTCTTCAGAATTATTTTTATATAATTCTTGATTTGTTTTTTTTAATAACTGTAATTGAATCATATCTTTTCTAATTAGGTCGCTATGTTTTAGCTCTCTTATTTTTCCGGTTTGGTCTTCCACATCATTTGCTTTAATCATTTCTTGTAATTTTAGTTTTTGAAAATTATCCATAAATATATAGTTTATTTTTTTTTAAATAATTTAGTCGTTTTATTTTTTATAAAAAAAATTTGTCATTATATGATATAATGGAATTTAAAATATTCGGATTAAAAATACATGTAGAAACATTATTAATTACTTTATTACTTGTTTGGTTAACAAGTATTCATTTGGTATGTTCATGCAGTAAATTAAGTTTGTTTGAAGGTATGAAAATGTTAGATAATGATTTAGGAAGTCCAATAAAGGAAAATAATACAAAAGATGTCTTTGGTTCTTATGCCGCAGGTACTTCTTTATATGAAAAATCACAGGTTGAACCTCACAAACCATTATATTTACAAAAAGAATTTGAAAGTACTGAAGTACCATTAAAAGGAACTATGGATTTTTTCCAAAAGACAAAATTTTTACCAGAATGTTGTCCTAGTACTTATACTAAGGGTGATGGTTGTGCATGTTTATCTAAAGATCAAATGGAACATATTAACACTAGAGGTGGTAATAGAAGTTGTGCAAGTACATGTAATAAAAAATAAAATGCTACAAAATAATATAATAAATTTATACATGTATTTCATATATGTATAAATATGCATTGCAAAATAATATTTGTAATATCAAATATAATTCAAAAAAAAGTGTTTCAGAAAAAAAAATATCATATTTAAAGTTTATTGAAAACAAAGAAAAAAATATAAAAAGTAATTCAATACATGATATATTACATAAAAAAAGATATTTGCCATTTACAATTTATTAAACTAAATATGCATATTCTAATGACTCAATATTAGTTCTACATATAGTACAAGTATCAAAATGATGGTTTGCAGAACAAGTATCACAAATTAGTAAATGATTACATGGTTTGAATAATACATTTCTGTTATTTTCATCACAAATTATACAAAAAATATAACTATTTTTCTTTTCTTCTGGATTCCTCAATATTTGTTCATAAGAAAAATTTTGATATTGATAACTTGTAATTTCCTCTCTTAATTTATCATTTTCTTCTTTCAATTCTTTTCTTTCATTATGAAATTCATCTATTAATGATTGTATTTTATTTTTTAAATAATTAATTGTTTCTTCAAAATAAAAAAATTTATCATTAATTTCTTTTGTAAATTTTTCTATTAATTGTTCCATATATTTACACTATATTAAACATAAAGCGTATTTAAGAAATGATTATTACTATTTCCTTTTTTAATTAATTTGCTAATAATATCAGCATTTACTTTGAAAGGAAATTCAACTTTTAATGACATTTCTTGTTCAAATAAATTTGTATCTGGTTTCATAAGTCTATATAAATTTAATTTAGTATAAATAATTTCTAAACATCTTTTCAAGTTTCTTACACCTTGTTCTTTATCTGTATACTGTTCAATAATATAATTTAATGCATCATCTTCAATTATAATTTCATCTTTATTAAAACAAACTTGTTCCATTATTTTAGGAAGTAAGTAATTTTTAGAAATAACAGTTTTTTGCTTACCATCATAACCTTTTGTTTCTATACGATACATTCTATCTTTTAAAATTGGGTTGATTTTACTTTCATCATTATAACTGAATATGAATAAACACTTACTTAAATCAAAATCTATTTCTGAAAAATATTTATCATGAAATTGGCTATTTTGAGATGTATCAGTTAAATGTGTTAATATTCCAGTAATTTCTTCACCTTTTGGTGTATCACTTATTTTATCTAATTCGTCAAAATATATTACAGGATTCATTGTTTTGCTTTTAATTAAAATTTCCACAATTTGACCCCAAGAACTACCTTCATATGTATAAGAATGACCTTCTAGGAAACTGCTGTCGGTAGCACCACCCAATGCTATGAATGCAAAATCTCTTCCTAAAATTTTACTTATGCCTTCTTTAACTAATGTAGTTTTACCAGTACCCATAGGACCTTTAATTGCAATTGCAGAACCAATAGCATTTGGATTAGTAATCCATTGTCCAACAAATTGCATAATTTGCATTTTAGCATCATTTAAACCATATACTGCTTCATCAAGTATTTTTTTAGAATTTTCCATAAATTCATGACATTTATCTAAACCATCTTCTTTTGATATTGGAAGAGTACTATATTTTCCAAATGGAATTTTCATAAATGTTTCAACCCAATTTCTTACTTTATAAAATTCACCAGCACCTGGCTCCATATATCTTAGCATATTAATCTTTTTCAATGCACAAGCTTTAAAACTATGTGGTAAATCCGATTCTAATAATGATAATCTATATGGTTTTTCAATTTGAGTAATTTTATTAACTTCAATAGCTTCATTTATAATTTTAGTTTGTTCACCTATAGATAATTTTTTAAAAATTTCATAGTCGTTCATAACATTTTTATTTGTCATAATTTTTCTAAATTTTCTAACATTCTTTTCTTTATCTTTTTTGTATAAATTTTGCTTTTCTTTTTCTAATGTTGCAATTTCTTTTTTACATATTTTAATTGTTTTATTAAGAGTAGATGATTTTAATGTTTTTTGTCTTTCTTCGGCTTCTTTTAATATTTGTTTTGACATTTCAATTTCATTATGAATTTGTTCTTCAGTTCTTTTTTGATTTTTTGATTGTTTTTTCTTTTTTGATTTTCTTTTTGTTTTTTTTTCACTTTCTTCTTCTTCGTTTTCATCTTCTTCTTCGTTTTCATCTTCTTCTTCATTTTCTTTTTCAATACTTCTTCCTCTTAATATATAATTAAATGCCTTTTTCTTTTTTTCATTTTTTTCTTCTTCGCTTTCTTCTTCCTCTTCAGTTTCTTCTTCATCTTCACTTTCATCTTCATCTTCAGTTTCTTCTTCATCTTCAGTTTCTTCTTCATCTTCATCATCTTCATAATCTGAATCATCTTCATCATCATAATCTTCATCATCATAATCTTCATCATACTCATCATATTCTTCATCATATTCTTCATCATAACCATTATTACCGAATGTGAAATAAATATTTAATTTTGGTAATTCATTTTCATCATATTCTTCTTCCTCTTCTTCATCGTTTTGTTTTTTTTTGTTTTTTTTATTTTTCTTTTCTACAATATCTTTATCTTTTTTTTCCTTCTTTTCTTTTTTTTCCTTCTTTTCTTTTTTATCATTTTTACTATTTTTTTTTACTTTTTCATTAATATATTTACTTGGAAACATTTTACTTAGCATTTTTGTAAATTCTTTTTTATCAAATTCTTCTTCCTCTTCACTTTCAATATCATGTTCGTCTAATTCACTATCTCCGTCATTATCGTCATCATCTCTATAATTATATTTTTTTTCTTGTTTTTTTTTCTCAATATTTGCCATTACTTTTGTTTTAGATATTATTTCTTCTTCTTTGTCTTTAATAACTTTTAAATTCATATTTTGTTTTTCCATTTTTATATTTGTCTAAAAAAAGTAATTAATTCTAAATCAATTTTTATTTAGAAAATTAAAAAAATTAAAATTGAAAAACAATCTAAATATAATTACATATATATAAGAGATGAGTAATAATAAGAATGTATCAAAAATTATTGGTATTCAATTTAGTATTTTGTCTCCAGATGAAATAAGAAAGAATTCCGTTGCAGAAATAACAAATAGAGATACCTATGTAAATAACAAACCAGTAATAGGTGGTTTATTTGATCCAAGAATGGGTGTATTAGAACCAGGTTTAGTTTGTCCAACGGATGGTCTAGATTATATTAATACTCCAGGATATTTTGGTCATATAGAATTAGCCCGTCCTGTATTTTACATTCAATATTTACCAACTGTATTAAAAATATTAAAATGTATATGTTTTAAATGTAGTAAATTATTAATAAGTAAAGAAAAATATGATTATTTAAACAAATTACCAAATGAAACAAGATGGAATACTGTATTTCAAATATGCAATAAATTAACAAATAATAGTTCGTTTAGATGTGGTGAAGAAAATGAAGGAGGTTGTGGTTGTAGTCAACCAAAAAGAATAAAGAAGGAGGGTTTAGCTACATTATTTGCAGAATGGGAAAATACTGATGAAAATGGTGAAAAAATAAATATTAGAATAACTCCAGAAATAGCATTAAAATTATTTAGAAGAATATCAGACGATGATGTTAATTTTATGGGATTTAGCTCATTATGGTCAAGACCAGAATGGATGATTTGTGAAGTTCTTCCAATAGCACCACCTTCAGTAAGACCATCAGTAAAGCATGATGCTCAACAAAGAAGTGAAGATGATATAACACATATTATAGTAAATATTATAAAAACAAATAAAGTATTACAAGAAAAAATAGAACAAAATGCAGCTCCAAATATTATAGAAGATTGGACAACATTTTTACAGTATTACATAGCAACACAAGTAGATAATAAGATACCAGGTGCTTTACCAGTTGCCCAACGTTCTGGAAGACCATTGAAATCAATAAAGGAAAGGTTAAATGGTAAAACAGGTAGAGTTCGCGGTAATTTAATGGGAAAAAGAGTTAACTTTAGTGCTCGTTCTGTAATTACAGCAGACCCAAATTTATCAATTAGAGAATTAGGTGTTCCATTAAAAATAGCTAAAAATATTACAAAACCAATTATAGTAAATGATAAAAATAAAAAATTCTTAACATCGTTAGTAATTCGTGGTCCAGATGAGTGGCCTGGTGCTAAAATTTTAGAAAAGAAAAACGGTGAAAATATATCTTTGCGTCATTGTAATCGTGAAAATCAAATTTTAGAAAATGGTGATATTGTTCATCGTCATATGATAGATGGAGATGCAATTTTATTCAACAGACAACCTACATTACATAGAATGTCAATGATGTGTCATGTAGTGAAAATAATGAAAAGAGGAGATACATTTCGCATGAATGTTGCAGACACAAAACCTTACAATGCCGATTTTGATGGCGATGAAATGAATCTTCATATGCCTCAAGATGTTGAATCCGAATGTGAATTATTACATTTAGCACATATTCCATATCAATTAGTTAGTCCAGCATCAAATTCACCAATTATAGGTATATTTCAAGATTCTTTGTTAGGAGCAAATCGTTTTACACGTTCAAATGTTGATTTTGATCATCGTGAAGCTATGAATTTATTAATGAATACAAATTATATAGATACTGATATTTTTAAGAACAAAAAAATAACTAGTTTTGATATACTAAGTCAAATATTACCAAAAATTAGTTTACATTACAAAATAGATGAAGATGATAATGATGCAAATAAAACATTAGAAATATCAAATGGTGAATTCGTAAGGGGACATTTAGATAAGGGTTGTCTAGGTTCATCTACAAGAGGAATATTGCATCGTATATGCAATGATTTTGGAAATAGAACATGCTCTGATTTTATTGATAATTTCCAAAATATTATAACAGAATATATGAAAACAGCATCTTATAGTGTTGGTATTAGTGATTTAATATCAAACGAAGAAACAAAGGTACAGATTAATGAAATTATAAATGCAAAAAAGAATGAAGTACAAGATGTAATAGAACAATTGCACTTGGGTGTTTTTGAAAATGATACAGGAAAAAAGAACGAGGAAGAATTTGAAATGCAAGTTAATAATATTTTAAATAAAGCGACAGCGGAAGCTGGTAAAATTGGAAGAGAAAATTTGAATAAAGATAATAGATTTGTAATAATGGTTAAATCTGGTTCTAAAGGTAATGATTTAAATATTGCACAAATGATTTCATGTTTAGGTCAACAAAATGTAAATGGTAAGAGAATACCATATGGTTTTGAAGATAGAACATTACCACATTTTTCAAAATATAATGATAGTCCAGAAGCACGTGGTTTTGTGAAAAACTCATATATTCAAGGATTAACTCCAGAAGAGTTATTCTTTCATGCAATGGGTGGTAGAACGGGTTTAATTGATACTGCTGTTAAAACATCACAAACTGGTTATATTCAAAGAAGATTAATTAAAGGCTTAGAAGATATTAAGGTTGAATATGATATGACAGTAAGAAACAGTAAAAATAAAATAGTACAATTTAAATATGGAGATGACAACATGGAAACAACAAAAATAGAGAATTCTAAACTGCATTTATTAAATAAAAATATAGAAGAAATATACTTGCATTACTTCATTCCAGTTATAAAGGATAATGATTTAATATTTAATAAAGAAGCTTCAAAAAGATTAAAAAAAGAAAAAAAATTATATGAGGCAAAAGCAAATTACTATAGTGAAAAAATGGTACATTATAAAAATGAAATAATAAAAGAAATGTATAAATATAAGCATGATCAAAAAATACATGTACCAATTGCGTTTCAAAACATAATAGTAAATATCCGAAATCAAAATAAAATAACTCAAGATTCTATTGTAGATATTACACCTTTTGAAGCAATAACAATGATAGAAGAAAATTTTGAAAAAATGAAAAAATATTATTATTGTATTCCAAGTGATTTGATGGAAGTTTTGTACTTTTACAACTTAACTCCAAAAGATTTATTGATTACACATAGATTTAATAAAAAAATGTTAGAATATTTATTAGACATTATTTATTTAACATATAAGAAGGCAATAGTAAATCCTGGTGAAATGGTAGGTATGATTGCAGCACAATCTATTGGTGAACCAACAACACAAATGACATTGAATACCTTTCATTATGCTGGTGTTTCTTCAAAATCAAATATAACACGAGGTGTACCACGTATAGAAGAAATATTAAGTTTAACTGAAAATCCAAAAAGTAAGTCAGTATCTATATATTTAAATGATGAAGACCAAGAAGATAAAAACAAAGCAAAGTCAATTATGTATATGATAGAATATACTAAATTGCAAGAAGTTGTTTCAAGTATTCAAATTTGTTTTGATCCAAAGGATGATGAGTCATTAATTGAAGAAGATAAGTTGTTATTAAATCAATATTTTGAATTTGAAAAAATGATAAATAATAATGTAGATACAATGGATAATAATAAAGAGAAATCTAAATGGGTTTTAAGAATTGAAATGGATCCAGAAGTAATGTTAGAAAAAAATATAACTATGGATGATATTCATTTTGCATTAACAAATAGCCAATATAATGAGGATATTAATTGTGTATATAATGATTATAATATGGATAAACTTATTTTCAGAATAAGAATAAATAATTTATTGAAAAAAGATAAAAATAAAAAGTCATTGAATCCATTGGACCAATCCGATGAAATATATTTGTTAAAGAATTTTCAAGATGCATTATTGAATAATATAACTTTAAGAGGAATAAGAGGTGTAGATAAAGTAATTATGAGAAAGGTACAAGATGAAGTTATAAAGAAAGATAATGATTATGTAAATAAAGAATTCTGGGTTTTAGATACAGTAGGTTCAAATTTATTAGATATATTATCCTTGGATTATGTAAATGTTAGTCGTACCTTTAGTAATAGTATTACAGAAATATATGATGTGTTAGGAATTGAAGCTGCTAGGCAATCTATATACAATGAATTAACAGAAGTATTTGAAGGTATGTATATTAATCATCACCATTTAACAGTATTATGTGATAGAATGACTTATTCATATAAAATGATTTCAATATTTAGACATGGTATTAATAACGATGATATTGGACCAATTGCAAAAGCATCATTTGAAGAGACACCTGAAATGTTTTTAAAAGCAGCACGACATGGTGATATTGACCACATGAGAGGTGTATCTTCTAATGTAATGTGTGGTCAGCATGGTTATTTTGGTACAAGTGCTTTCCAATTAGTATTAGATATTAATAAAATGAAATCAAATGAACCATATGAATTTAAAGAAGAAATAGATATGGATGATGTATTACTAGATAATAGTAATGTTAAATGCAGTAATAATGAATTAAAAATGAATCAAAATATAATGAATATAAAAGAAAAAGATATTGAAGATGATGATGATTACGAAATTAATATTTAAAATCATTTAAAATAATTTAAAATATATGTATTAAAATAATATATATATGTTATCAATAAACCATAATTCATCCTTTAATTATATATATAAAAAATTATTCCCTCATGAATTGGCATCTAATTCTAATAATTGGTCTATTAAACCTTATTTTTTATCTCAGTTTTATAATTTAAATATAAATAAGTATTTGCATTTAAATAACATGTTAAAAATTAATTTTTATAGTGATGAATGTAGAAATCATTTTTTTAATAGTTTTTGTACGACTCAAAAGGTATATATGGGATTTTTAAAATTATATAGTATTTATAAATGGAAAAAGGCAAAAGTATATAATATTGATTCGGATTTACATGGTAATCCATTAAATAATAATGATAAATATACAATAAGATTATTAGAAAATAATACAATTTATACTTTTAAAATTCATGACTTATTAAATATAATAAAAGATAATTTATCAAATATTTTCATAGCAGAATATTTGGTATTTTTTCAAGAGCCAAAAATGGTAAAAAATCCATATACAAATATTATTTTTAAGAAGTCAATGTTATATAATATATATTTTTTTTACAAACAATTAACTTACTTTAAGACACAAGATTTATTTGAAAAATTTTTTATTTCTAATTTTGATATAAAATTATTTGGAATACATTTTGAAAGTGAAGCACGTGAAGTATCAATTGTTGATTATTTAAAAAATTTAACAATTCATGAATATTTTGAAGGCATTAAAAAAATGTGTAAAGATTTTTCAATACGTTTAAGAAAGAAGAAATGGGTTCATGTTAATTTTCCAAAAGAAATATTTGTAGAGGCATATAAACCGTTTTACATTATATATGTAATGACAAAATTAACATTATCTAATACAAGATATAATTTTTATAATCATTATTTATTAGTAAAATTAAAATTATTTATAAAAGAAAATCCTGCTTTTGGACGACGTTATATGCGTATTATTAATAAAAGAGAATTAGTTAGTGATAAATTTATTACAAGAAGAATAAGAAGAATATATTATCATACTGAATATATTCCATTAAAAGATATATCTAGAAAAAAAGTAAAACAATCTAGTAATTTTTATGAGGTAAGTCAAGACCAAATATTTTATAATACAAATCTTCAGCAAATAAATCAATCTATGAGCGAGGTACCTATTGAAATCCATAATCCAGCAAATGACGTTATGTATGATTATAATAGTGATGAAACTTCAGATAGTGATGATGAAGATGATGATGGTATATCTGTTAATGTAAGTCAAACTATAATACAACCTGAGCCACAACCTGAGCCACAACCTCATCCATTATATCATGATAATGAACAAGAAATAACAATAATAGATGAGAATCCTTCTGAAAATATTTCTGAAAATACTTCTGATAATATTTTTTGGAATGAGGTTGAAGAAGGTCAAGTAGTATCCAATAATGAAAATAATATGAGTGATTTTTCATATAATTATCAATATAGTTCATATTATGATATTTCTTACAGTTCTTATTTCAATACATTTGTATTTCAGAGAGATGGTTTTGTTCAAATACCAGTACCAAACGAAGAAACAGTGGAATTAAATGATAGTGATAAAGAAAATGAAGAAGGTTTAAATGAAGATGAATTAAATGAAATGATAGATAATTTAAGTCTAGATTAAATAAAGTTAGCATTAATTAATAGGTTCACAAATACCCTTTTCCTTATTGCATCTTGTTTTTCTTGGGCATCTTTTAGGGCATTGTTTTTTTTGTGTTTTTTTAGAAGATTTACTCTTATTTTTATCATTGTTAGTATTTGAATTATTTAGATTTACAACATTATTATTTACATCATAATTAACAATAGGAATGAATGAATTAATGTTAGAAGTGTCATATTCTTTGTTATTATATTCATCAATGTAAGATATATTTGTTAATGATTGAGGCAATAATATTTCATTTGAATCAAGTTCATAATCATTCAAAGTAGAATTTAAATAATATTGGGAATCAAACATAAATTTCCTATAATGACTGAAACGAATTAATTCATCAGTTAATTTTTCAAAGTAAATAGTTTCATTTGGTTTTTTTGTTATTAAGTTTTTAGTTGGTAAAAATATATTACAGTCATCATTCAAATCAACACATTGATAAATATTTTGTCTTTTCTCAAGATTATTCATTTTATTTGTGAAAATGATATACTTATTTAATTTATCTTTTAATATTTCTAATACTTTGTTGAACTTATATACATATGTGTAATATTTTGTATTAATAATATTTAATATTTCATTTTTGAAGGAAAGATTCTTATAATTATTTAAAACCATACGTGCCATATTACGAAATAAATTATATAAATCATTTTCTAATTTTATTTTTTTGACAATTTGTTTTCTATCATTATCTTCTTTATTTTTAGTTAATATTATTTCATCTAGATAGACAAAAGTATCACCGTTATAAACTAAATAATTATTATATACTTCTTCTAATTCATCAACAATTGAATCACTTAATTTTTTAATTGTAGGAATAAACAAATTAGCATTGCATACTAATCCAATAATATATTTTTCATTAACTACTTTATTTTTTGGATTCAAATTAATTGTACCATTTGTATTATTATGTATGTAATCTAATACTATTTTTGTTTTTTCGTAATTTTGAATAAAAGGATTCATATTATTCTCATTAAGAAGAAGAATTTCAATATTATTTCTGATATATGTTGGAAAGCATGGTATAAAAATATTGAATTCTCTAATATTATAATCTATTTTTTCAAGTAATTGTCTATTTTTAACAAGGCAAATAAATCCAATTATTTTACCATTTAAATTAACAACCTGTTTAGATATTTGAATATCCATATTTGGTAGTAAATCTTGTAATGTTGAACCATTTACAGTTTGAAAGCTATTATTATTATTATTGTCAATAGTTGCATTGCAGTAATTTTCTTTATAAAGATCATTGATAAATTTTAATACGTTTTTAATATTTTGTAAGTCATGTTTTGCAATTAATTTTTCATTAATCTGTTTCAGATAGGTTTTTTCATCATTTAATTCATTAATATAATTTTTGAAAAATAATATAGGTTCATAATAATGATTTTGTTTTAAAATAAAACAGTAATCTTTATTTGAGTCAATTTTGTTATTGGAGTAATATTTGGGAGGACATAAAAATTCAACATAATCATTCATATCATTTTTTACTTCTAAAATTATTAAATTAACTCCCTTTGGAAATAAATTTGGATTTGGTTGTGTAAATAAATCCCATAGATATTTATAATCAATAATAGTATCTTTATTTAAAATATAATTCTGAAAATTTTCATAAGCGGTAAGTATTTTATTAAAAAGAAAATTATTGTTAGTATTTTCATCTTTGAATAAATTTTTATAAATGGATGTGTCTGTAAAATCATTTTTATCAAGAGTTGTTGATGATTCATTATCAAATATATGAATAAGGTTTCCATTATGCATTTGTGTAAATAAGTCCAAATCAAGAGCAGTTATTATTTTATTATTAAATACTTGAATAGGTAATCCTTCATTAGAGAATAGTATATTTTTATTTTTAAGGACATTAAGTGTATAAATAACACTCATACATGATATAAATGACTTATTATGTACATGATTACAACCCATATGAACAAATGAATAATCTTTATTTTCAGAATCAAATATTTTTTTTAAAATTAATGGTAGATGTCCTATTTTACCATTTTCTAATGGAAATTTATTTGATTGTTGTATATATTTTATTTTTTCTTCATCTTTATTTGTCATTTTATCATTTGTTAGAATTTGGTCATCTTCATTCAGGATTTCTTGTTCTGTTATATTTTTAGTGTTTACAGTATTTACAGTATTTACAGTATTATTATTTTCTTGTGTTGTCATACATTTATTAATTAAGTTATTTGTTTTATCAGTTTGTTTTCTTCCAAAACAACAAGGTAAGCATTCTCCTTTTTTATCAAGTATTCCAGGATGACTGAATCTATAATTTCCTTTTTTATCTTTGTGTTGTAAATCAGAAGTAAATTCATGAATTGTTCCATCAATACAAGATTCGCTATATAATTTACCATCTTTAACAGATACATCTTCTGGATTTAAGCTAATATTTCCTTCAATACACCAATATCTAGGGCAAATATAATAATTTTTATTATTTTCACTTGAACCATAATGTATAAAATCACCATTATAAGAATTAGGATGATTTTCATCAATATTTTTTTTTTCTTTTTCAGTTAAAATTACAGGTTGTCTAGAAAGATGATTTGGACAAAATTTTGCAAACATTCCATCTTTATTATATTTTTCAAACAATTCTTTATCTCTGGAACTAATACGTTCTTGGAAGAATGTTCTGAATTTATCTTTTTGTGTATTTTTTTTTGCTCCTCCTTTTAAAGAGTTTTCAGATTTTGAAGATTCTTCTGAATCAGATAATTTGATAGAAGAACCAATAGAACTTATAGAACC
>CEOO01032731.1_pt1 | contig 15705 bp, 15 predicted proteins | sample 530321 | NCBI WGS metagenome assembly CEOO01 (sample SAMEA2619927, study PRJEB7988) | marine metagenome | biome: marine biome (ENVO:00000447); feature: surface water layer (ENVO:00002042); material: "saline water (ENVO:00002010), including plankton (ENVO:xxxxxxxx)" | depth 5 m
AGTTTTCTGTACTTTGAAAAAATCTCTTTAGGTCTAATATCAATTTCTTTCATATAAAGATTTATTGATATATATGATGTCAACCCAGTCAGTTCTTCCATTCATTGGATTTTTTGAAATGTGAGAAATATCATATAGCTTGAATCCAGCAGGAATAAGGTATTTCTCAATATCAAAAAAACTCAGTTGCCTTTCATAAAAGTCGTAAAACATTAACTCTGTAATTACCAAGTCAAAATTTGAAAGAATCTTTCCAGCACCTTTTAAAACTTCAGGTTCGAACCCTTGAGTATCAATTTTTAATATATCTAAATCTGAAGGATTGATGCTCTGAGATTTTATAAAAGAATCCAGTCGCTTTATTTCAACTTCTCTAACTTTATTGAGGCCATTCAGATATTGATTTAGTTCAATATCATTTTTTGTATTTAAATCAATTGAATCAAGGCTTGATTGATTAATCTTATTAAAGCCAGATACACCAGTGTTAATATCATGAGAATAAAAATCAGCATTAAGTGTATCCTCTGATCCAATAGCAAAGTTATAGACAAATACTGAATCTTTGAATTTCTTTTGAAGATTTCTTAAGTCATCTAGGCACTCTTTCTGAGGCTCAAACGAGTGAATGATACTTTTATTCCAAATATTTTTAAACTCTATGATAGAACTACCATTATTACCACCTATATCAAAAATTAATGGTTTTTCTTTTTTAATCAAAGTTGCAAGCAGATTGTCTCTATCAAATTTTTTTAAGTACTCAGTCGTACGTTCTGTATTTTTACCTTGATTTTTCATATTTAATTATCTAATTTTTGAAAAAAACTCTGCCATGCTTGTAATGGATCTTTGTCTGCTTGTGCACATAGAGACAAAAATAGCTTTCTAGCATCCTGTACTTGAGCACTATACCACCAACTTTCAATATCATTTTCAATTTCTTGAATATGCGATGAAAGTTTTATGGGATCAAAATGCAAAATTTTCGCACTTTCGAGTACCTCAAGCAGTCTAGTATATATATCACTGAACAACCAGTCATCTTTATTGATTAATAAAGTGGTTGGAACTCCAGAAATCATACATTCCGCTAATGTTGTCATTGGGTATGTGCATATAACTAATTTAGAATCCTGAATTGTTTCATTAATATTTTGAGTATCTGCGATAATATGCTTGCCAAATGCATCCTGAATTCTTTGTTTAATTTGCCAAGACTTTGATAAATCGATAGGTTTACTTTTGTAGAGTATTTTTTTAAAGAAATTCTTACTAATAGATTCTTTAAGAAATGTATTCAGTTGCTCGAAACTTCTTAAAACACCAACACCAGTTGCAGCAGACACACACCTATATTCATATCTTAAATTGTCGTATCCAATTATTGAAATATAACCATTTGGATTAAATTTTTTTTTAAAGTCAATAAGCTTATTTGCAGGCATTGCTATTTGATTGAGTTGCCATGCTTTCCCCCAAACAAATCTAGATGTACTTATTCTTTCTTGTAAATTAAAGTTATTTATTTCTGGTTGAATTGATCCCCCATGAGAGCTTATGAATAAATTAGATTTATCTCTTACTTGAAATGCACTCCAGATTTTAAAATTTTCATTAAAAAAGTGTCCGTTTGCTGTAAGAATATTTTTTGCACTTGGATAGCTGCGCTGGTGTTTAATAAATGAAGGTAGTCCCTCGAGATAGCTCAAAGGGAAAAATTCTATTAAAAATTGATTTAAAATGGTTTCAAATTTTGAATTTGCTCTTAATGAAAAAAGGTTATTTCTAGTTTTAGAATCTTTTTTTGGATGAAATTTTGGCATCTTATTAAAGAAGGAATTTCTAAAAGGGACTTTGGAAAGGGCCTTATTTAATTTTCTTTCAAAAGATAATGGGAAATAAGTCTCGAAGAATAGGAAATCATGCTTCTTGTAGAATTTATAGAAAAGGATCTCAATTTTTATAAGAATTTCTTTCAAAAAGAGTTTTATACGACTATCTATTTTGTTAGAAACATTATGTCTAAGTTTTATCTCATCTCCTGGCTGAATTTTATGACATAGTTTCACATTTGCAGGTTTTAAAAATTCTAGTATCCTTGAGAAAACATATTCATTCCAGACATCATTTCCAACTGTATTATTAAAATCTAAATTTGTTTTAGGTGTATCTAAAACTTTTATCTTATTATGAATATATTCACATTGTATTTTGCTAGATTGGAGGGTCTGAATAATCTCCCATCGATCCCATATAGTCCCAATAAAATAAACCAAAAATGGGCCTATGATTATTTCCCATGATTGCTTTGATAAATCTAATTGATGTATTTTGTTAAGTCTTTGAGAAAGTATTGTAATTAATTCTTCGTATTTAGTAGCAAGATAAATATTATCTTTTTTTAGCTTTTCAAGATCTGACCAGTGATGCTCAAGTGTCAAAGACAAATTTCTATTAAAATTCAAGCCATATTTTTTTGCCCATTCTCCAAGGTAGAGAATCTTCCTATTATCTTGAATTTCAGAAATGGAGATCTGTGTTGAAACTAATAAATATTCAGGCATTTATCTCATAGAAACTATATATTGAATCTACTAGTTCATTGGCTACTCTATTTTGCGCTTCTATTGTTGAAGCACCAATATGCGGGGTATAAAAGATTTTTGGATGAGATAAAAAAATATGTTTAAAATTCTTGCCTGAAGCTAGATCATCATATGATGGTTCCGGATTTGTAAAGTCGGTAGCATAAAAAGATATCTGATTATCTTTTAAAGATTTAATTATGTCATCTTCATTAACTAGTCCGCCTCTTGCAGAATTAATTAGTATTGGAGATTTTGTTGTTTTATTTAAAAATTTTGAGTTAATAATTTCTGTATTCTCATTATTCAAATTCATATGTAAAGAAATGATATTTGATTCTTCTGCTATCTGGTTTATATCTGTAACAATTTTTCCACCTAATTCTTTACAAAATATATTGCCGTACTGAGTATAAGGATCATAAGCAATTAATTTTGCTTCAAAAGAGCTGAGAATCTTTGCAACTCCAATTCCAACTCCTCCTAATCCTATTAAGCCAACAACTTTAGCTTTAATCTCTGAGCCCTCATGCAAGGATCTTCTAAAATCTCTCTTTTCCACAGAGTTGAGTACGTTCTTTATATTCCTTGAAACAGATAAAATTTGAGTAATTGTAAATTCGATAGCTGAATTAGTATTAGCTAATGGAGTATTGATGACACAAACACCGTATTTATTTGCTAGATCTAGATCAATGTTGTCTAGACCGGTACCGGCTCTGGCAATTAATTGAAGTTCATTTGCAGCATCTAAAAATTCTTCATCAATAAGTGTTGAGCCCTTTACAACTACAAAATTACAGTCAGAAATTCTTTGGAGAATATCATTTCTTGATAAACCCAATCCAATCTCTAAATTAAATTTTTCGTCAAGGCGTTTTTTACCTACTTGTGCAATATCTTCAAGTAAAATACATTTAATTTTCTTCATGCTATAAAAAGATTTTTATAGGGGATTATTTTGATCTCTTTTTCAGGAATTTTTGTATTAAGTTTTGTTTCATTATTAATAGCCAAATCGATCAATGCATCCATTAACTTATATCCTGATGCTAGCACAACAGCAATACTGCCACTCTGCCTGGGATTAATTTCAATGATGGTTGGTTCCCCGTGAGTATTGAACATAAAATCACAATCATATAACCATGAAAGATTAAATTTTTTAATTATCTCACAACCCAAATCAATGAATTTTTTATTATTTAAAAGAATATGGCCCTCATTGGGCTTGTCAGAATTAACTCTCCTTCTAGGGAAAACTCCTATTGGCTGACCTTTGAAAGCTAACATATCAATATCATGCACGGGGCCATATAGTTGCTCCATAGCAATCAAAGGAAAAATTTTTCCAGCCTTCTGAAGTTCTATTTTTGCAACCTCTAAAATTTTCTTTATATCTTCATCATTCATGCTCTTATTTAGACCATATTGATAAACATTTCTCGAGCCTCTTGAACTCGATGGCTTAACAACAACAGAACCAAGGGTAGAAATAAATTCATAGATAGAATCAAGTGCCTCATCAATATTATTTGCAATTTGCCATTTAGGGTGAGGCAATTTATGTTTTTCTAGGGCTCTAAAAGTATCAGCTTTGCTAGCAAAAATTTTTACTGTCTCCTTATTCACAGCAAGCACCCTTGTTGGCATAAGATTATGAGCAGCATTCGATAATGCAACAGCTTCCTCATCAGAAGTTGGAATTATAAAATCTACAGAATGTTTCTTGCATATTTCGCTAATAAATTTAATATAATTTTTACTATTGCCTAGAGGAGATTCATAAAAAAAATTACAAAAATATTGACCTGTGGCATTAGGATCATTATCAATGCCAATTGTTATGATCTCATACTTACTATCTTTCAATGACTGCAATACATACGGAGAGTACTCTCCCCCAACGCAGGTGTATAAGATAGTTTTTTGAGTACTACTCATAAGTGGTCTTGATTTGAAATTGGTGTAAATGGCTCTAAATCATTTTTAGCGGACTTTCCTATTATATTATTGAGCTCTTTGGGTTGCTCACCGAACGACTGATTTACTCTTAACACACCTATATTCTTCGTTGAAAAAACTTCTCCTTTATTAATTTTTCTTAAAGCTGTTACTCTCCGTAAATATTTCTTTGAGTTTTCATTTGTTTGTTCAGTATTTTTTTCTGAACTTCCTAACATCAACTCAGTATTTCTTATATCTAAAACCATTTTTTTAAATTGGTCATGTTCAAGCGAGATTTTATGATCAAATCCATCCCGACTGGAATCATATGTAAAGTGCTTTTCAATCATTTTTGCTCCAAGAGATACAGCAATTGAAGCAGCCAAAATTCCATTAGAATGATCTGAAAAGCCTATAACGCAATCAAATTTGTTCTCTAGACTCTTAATGCAATTGAGGTTCAGAGACTCAAATGGTGCAGGATAAAGTGATGTACATTGAAATATTCCAAAGCTTTTTTTGTTATTACTTTTGCAAATGCTTACAACTTCTTCCAATTCTCTTAGCCCTGTCATTCCAGATGAGAATAGAATTGGCTCATCATAGCTAATAATTTCCTCAATTAAAGGAATGTGTGTTACTAGCCCGGATGATATTTTCCAGCCTGCGGGATTTAACTCACGAAGAAATTTTAATGTTTCAAAATCGCCACATGTAGAAAAGCAATCAATTTTTAATTCTTTTGCAAATTCAAAAATTTCAGCTGTATCATCGTTACTTAAACTAGCCTGCTTAAATACCTTATATGATTCTGTATCGGGAGCATAGTTAAGATCAGGATTAATCGTTTGCAGCTTGACTGCATCTGCTCCTGCATCTTTTGATTGTTCTATCAACTCCTTACATTTGCTTATAGAGCCCTCATGATTTATTCCAATTTCAGAGATAATGTAAACAGGATTATCTCCTCCAATAAATTTTGAACCAAACTGAAAGGAATTCATTAAAACATTTTAGCTTAAAAAAAGATTATATATTTAAGATATTCCTCTCAATATACTCTCTCTTCTAATAAGCCATTCTTTTGAACGCAGTTCATACCTATAACATTTCTTATTTTTAATCTTTTCATTACCTGCTTTTAAAAAACCCAATTTTTCATGGAATCTACAACTTTTATCATTCTCACAAAGCACTAATCCAATAATAGTTTTAATATTTAAATTTTTGAAAGCATGCTCGATACCTTCATAACCCATGCTCAAGCCAATTGGTTTTTTTTCAAATGGAGATTTGTAAAAGCCCCATTCTGCAACATCCTCTTCAATTAAATTAAAGTATATGATCCCCGAATTCTCATACATGTACCAGAAGTTATTTTGTGAAGCCTTAATTGAATTAAACCATTCATAATGATCAGATTTAGAAATTAATTTAGAGGAAATCATAGAGTTCCTTACTTGCGGGTGATTTCTCCATTCCAAAACCCTGTCTAGGTGCTCTTCTGTGAGGTTTTTAAGAGTCATATTTCAACAAACTCAATTAAATTATCAGCAAGCCTTTGAGGGCCTTTTCCATCAAAAAATTTCTGCATCTCCTTTTGTTGATTTCTTAATAAAGGAACATCGGCAACTATTTTATTGAAATAATCTTTAAATTTGTATTCATGATAAGTGTCATGAGAACCAAAATAATTAATAAGCTTTCTTTTGGTTAAATAATTTATCATTCCTAATTGCATCGGATTAGTTGATATTATTATTGAAGGCAAATTTATTGAAATTACCTCATACGTAGTGTTTCCGGCAGAGCCAAGAAATAAATCATAGCCTTCGAGAAAATCACCATTAGATTGAAAATCTATGATGTTAAAATTTTTCTTGCTTTTAATGAGTTGCTTTAAAGTATTCTTTTTACTATTAGATGCCCCAATCATAATATTAAAACAAATATCACCAAATCCATCTTTTAAGCATGAAATAATCTTTTCAGACATATTTTTAGAATCCTTTGCACCAAAGAATACTATTACATTTTTGACCTTTACAAGAGAATCACAAATATAAGGATTTTTATCTACGAGAGTAAATTCTCTTCCAAACAAGAACTTTGTATTTTTATTATTAAGTATCATCGAATCAATTATTTCATCTCTTTCATAAGGATGATGATATATAACTAGATCAGAAGAATATTTTTTTTTAAAAGTATCTGTAAACTCAATTACTTTGATTTTTGGGTTTCTTAGCTTCACTAAATATTCACTGCTAAAACTGTAACCATCTAAAACAATAGCTTTACTAGTATTTATATTTAGGAATTTTACTGTGGCATCTAAATCTTCTTGAGAACCTGATTTAGATTGCTTAGGAATTAGCTCATACTCAAAAGCTAATTTTTCAAGTAATTCAATTTGGTAAGAAATGAATGTTGATAGTAAGAAATTTGCATTAATGCCTCTTGATTTTATGGATTTCGCAAGTTTTAAACATCGGTAAAAGTGACCGCTGCCAGCACTATTTTGATTTTCAACTCTAAAAGTAATCAAATTTGTAAGCTAAATCTTTATATACTGGACTCTGAAGCCCTCGGCAGCATTAACACCTACATCAGAGCCTCTTTTATTAGCAAGAACTTCTAGTCCTTTGATAGATCTAGGATGTGGCCAATCTCTAATCTCTGAGTCATATTTCTTAAGGGCATCAAGCTTATCACTCAAAAAATCTGAAATATCAACATATAAGTTGGGATTAAAAATATTCTTTTGGTTATGGGTCCACTCTGTTGATGAAAGAGTCTCAAACATTAAAAGAGCTCTTACTGAAAAATTTGGTTGAGGCCGGCATGCTGTAATAACTGCCCTAGATGTAATTTGATGATCAATATTCAGGTCACCTATGAAGTGAGTTATAACTAGATCGGGCTCAAAATTTAATAATATTTTTTCAACACTGCATATAATTTCAAGTAATGAGGATTTATCCATTGCATTGTCTTCAAAGTCACAAAAATGAATTCTAGACACTCCTAATATTCTTGCTGCTTCATGTGCAGAAGATTTCCTGGCTTTAACAGCTTTAGAAGAGTCATTCATATCTCTTGATGACTCACCATCAGACAAAAAAATAATTTCAATTTCACAGCCCGAATTCGAAAGTTTCTTTATTAATCCACCACATCCTAGTACCTCGTCATCAGGATGCGCAACAACAATCAGCGCTTTTTTGATTGAACTAATTTCAAAGGAATTCATATAATTTACCTGATATAAAATTAATTTCTTCATCCGATAATAAGGGATGCAATGGAATGGTTAAAGCATCTTTATGATATTTTTCTGCTTCAGGGCAATACCCCTCTCTAAAACCAAGAGATTCATAGTATGGCTGTCTATGAACAGGAATGTAATGTAAGTTTACCTGAATTCCAGATTCAGTAAGTTTGTTATAAAGATTTTTTTGTGAGGTTTTGATGCCTTTTTTATTTAATCTAATTACATAAAGATGAAATGAAGAATAGCAATCATCAGATACTAAAGGTACTGTAACATTGAGATCCTCTAATAAATTATTATATCTTTTTGCAATTTTGTTTCTCTTTAAAACAAACTCATCCACTCTTTTAAGTTGGCTTATGCCTAAGGCGGCTTGGATATCAGTCATCCTATAATTATTTCCCAGTTCAATTTGCTGATAATTCCATATTTCTGAAGAATCCCTTTTTGTGAATAATTTTTGATCGCCTGTAATACCGTGACTTCTTAGCCTTTGCATTTTTTCAAATATTAATTTGTTGTTAGTTAATGCCATCCCTCCTTCACCAGTGGTGATGATCTTAACTGGATGAAAGCTTAGGACTGTTATATCAGCAAAGTTTGCTGAACCTATTTTATGATTTTTATATGCGCCTCCAATACCATGCGATGCATCTTCAACTATTTTAAAATTATATTCTTTTGATAATTCTTTAATACGCTTCATATCACAGGATTGGCCACACATAAATACAGGCACCACTATCTTTGGAAGCATATTAATTTCTTTAGCATCAATTAGTTTTTTTTCTAGCTTGTCAACACAAATGTTATATGTCTTAGGGTCAATATCTAAAAAATCTACTTTAGCACCACACATGATTGCAGCATTTGCAGTTGCCACAAATGTATTAGCACTTGTCCAAAGCAGATCATCATTCTTAAGGTCAAGTGCCTTGTAAGCAATATGTAGTGCTGACGTAGCACTATTTACCGCAACAGCATATTTAGCTTTGCAGTAGTGGGAAACTGACCTCTCAAAAGCTGGAACCATTGGTCCTTGAGTTAATAAATCTGATCGTAAAACCTTTACAACAGATGCGATATCATCCTCAGAAATGTCTTGCCTGCCATACTTTATCCTGTTCATCATAATATTTTATTTTACTGGATTAACTAAGTCTTTCTTTTCGAATGCTTTTTGCAAAATTTTTATATCCTTTTCCTCAACGATTTCATAATTTTCTTTATATTTGATTTTATGCCCCTTAAAGATTTGATTGCATTCTACGGTATTAATTATTCCATTGCTTGAAAATGGTGAAAGTAATTCAAGCTCAATAAACTCCTTTGCAATATCAATAAATGCTGGCTTCGTAGGTCTTTTATTCTCTTTTTTTTCTACTGGCAACGTATAAAAATGTCCATTATTTACAGGGTCTAAAAGATAATCACATCCCACAAGAATTGCTTTCTTAAACCCTAAGTTTATAGCAACTCCAATTGCTGTGGATAGACCTCCAGCCATGAAGCTAAACTCTTTATCTATACTCAATTTTTTATTATTTGCACTCTTAAAACCAAAGTGGTGTATATAGTTTGTTAATTTATGTGAATTTCCAAAAAAGTTAGTAACGCTTGTAAACAATCTTATATTAGGAAATTCTTTTAACTTCATTTTGAATAAACTACCCAATAAATTTTTTTGAATTCTTTTTGTATATGGGTTTTTATAATATGAATAAAAGAAATAGCTTTCAGGTAAAACTATACATGCAAGATCTAACTGTTTTGATTTTTTATGAAGCAGAATATGGTTAATTCCAATTACTTTTTTATCTGTAAAAAAATCTAAATCAAGAAACTTTATTGAAGAGCCATTGCCAAAGATGTAGCAATCTTCGCCTTTGAAATAGTTGACTAACTCAATATTTTTTGAAATTAATGGAGCGATAATTTTTTTCAAAATTTATTTCTTTTGCAAGTCCTCATATTTCAACTCATCTACTATTCTGCCATTTTCAAGTCTATATATTGTCTTGCATCTTGAGAGTGTGCTTAGCCTATGAGCAACCATAATAATTGTAAGAGACTCATTGAAGTTTACAATTGATGAAATTATTTCAGCTTCGGTTTTATTGTCTAAGGCGCTTGTAGCTTCATCTAAAATAAGAATTTCTGATTCTTTGTACAAAGCTCTAGCAATACCAATCCTTTGCCTTTGACCTCCACTCAATTTTGCTCCTCTTTCTCCTACATGAGTTTCATATTTATGTGGCTTGGAAAGTATGAACTCATCTAAAAGAGCAGCTCTAGCAACTCGTTTTACCCTGTTATGATCAATCTGGTTTTCAGGAACCCCAAAGGCAATATTTTCAGTAAAAGAGCTGTCGGCTAGAAAAATTGCTTGTGGGACATGTGAAATAATTTGTTGATAGGGATAGATATCATTTCTAGAGATTTCATGATTATCGAGAATTAACTTTCCAGAGTCAGGCTGAAGTAAGCCCATAATTATATCTAGAGTTGTACTCTTCCCACTTCCTGTTTCCCCAATAAAACCTATTAGATCGCCTTTTTTGATTTTCAAAGAAAGAGAATAAATGTTGGGTGTCTTTTCTCCAGGATATTTAAAAGAAATATCCTTTAGTTCAAGCTGTTTAGAAAAAATTAGTTTTTTGTTATTTTGATTATGAGGAATTGTTATATTCAAATCTAAAATATCAATCACATCTATAAGACCGGCAGTAGAGCCCTTCATAATTGACCAATTACCAAAAATTTGTTGCATGAGGGGCAGCATTTTTTGTGCTGCTAAAGCAAACAAGGCAAAGATTGGCAGAGCCTCCAATATATTTGCTCCTCTAAAAATAACGACCACCACCAATAATGAAATTAATCCTAATCCCAAAGTCTCCATGAGATACCTTGGAGACTGATTTATAAATTTATTTTGTCCATTAGCATAAAATAATGTCTTTACAGATTTCGCATAAATTTTTGAGTAATAATTTTGAGATCCATCTAAAATTACATCTCGAATTGATCCTAAACCTTCTTGAAGTGACTTAACCATAAAAGTTTGGTTTGATGCAATTAACTTACTATTACTTTTTAGACGAATTTCTGTGGCAAAGCCAATTAAGAAATATAGAAACCCAAACACACCAAAGGCTATAACCGAAGCAGTTGGATTTACAATTATCAAGGTTATTAAAATTGAAATAAATAATATTGAATTTGTAATAATTCTCGTAAATGATGTAAATGATGCTGTAACGGCTGCTACCTTTTGGGTGATACCGCTTATAATTTCACTAGTACTTCTTGCAACATGATATGAATAAGACTGATAGAGTATTTTTGTGTACATCATGTTGCTTATATCAGCTCCGGTTCTTACTGATATAAAAATACTATATCTGAGTACTATCAACCTAAATAAACCAGCTATTAAAGCTGCAATCCCAAAAACCAATGAAAGGAAAATTGTTAAGTCAGTGTTGTCTTTAAGTCTGAAAAAATTTTTGCAGAATTCAATAAATTGATTTCCATCAAGAATACCTGGATCTGTGATTACTGAGATGAATGGGATAATAGCACTTAAGCTAATAACTTCGGCTATTGATGCGAAAAGTGTCAGAATAAGCAAATAATAGTATTGTCTTTGCCTCTTTTTCTCGATGCCCTTAAAAAGATGAAGAATTAAAGCAAAAATACTATCTTTCACGCGTTCTAAGCCTAAATTGCCAATCACTTAAACACATATCTTGAAGGTTTCTTTTGGCTGTCCAACCCATCAGATTATTTATTCTGCTTACATCGGCACAACTATATGCAATATCACCTTTTCGTCTATTTAAAATTTTGAATTTAATATTTTTACCTGAAGCTTTTTCATACTCTCTAATGACTTCAAAGACACTAAAACTTTTGCCAGTACCAACATTAAAAATTTCAAAATTTTCTCTATTTTTTAATGATTCATCTGAGTCTAAAAATTCAAGTGCGCTAATATGAGCTGTTGCCAAATCCGTTATATGAATATAATCACGCATACCAGATCCATCAGGTGTATCATAATCATCACCATAAACCTCGAAGTTAACTGACTTATCTAATGCTGCTTTACCAATTAAAGGAAATATATTTGTTGGGATATTAGGGTTATCGCCAAAATTATTACTTTGATCACTACCTACGGGGTTGAAATACCTTAGACATACAAATTTCCATTTTGATAAATCCTTGGATAAATTTTCTAAAATCTTTTCAATGGACAATTTCGTAAATGAATAAGGGTTAATAATATTTACTTTATCAAGTTCATTTGAGGAATTTAGATTTAAATTACCATAAAGTGCAGCAGTGCTGCTAAAAACGAGATTATAAATTGAATGTTTATCCATTAAATTTAACAAGTTTATTGTTCCTGAAATATTATTTTTATAATAATCAATTGGCTTATCAAAAGATTCTGGCACAGATTTAAGCCCTGCAAAATGGATAACAGATGAGACTTTAAAATCCATCAAAAACGAATCCATTTTCTCAAAATCTAGTAGAGAGGTTTTTAGGAAATGAATTTTTCCAAATGGATACAAGTTTTTTATTTTGCTAAAAACTTCGACAGTTGAATTAGAGAGGTTATCAAAAACTACAACTTCTTCTTTCCTATCAAGGAGTTCACATATTGTATTGGATCCAATGTACCCTAATCCACCAGTAACAAGAACTGTCATTCTTAAAACTCTTTATTATTACTTAAACGTATCCTTGTCTTATAGATATGAATTGCAACAATTATGAATATTGAGAACAATAATCCCAAGATGGTTCCCCCGATTGCTATATTTCTTCTTACTGGTGAAGACCTTCTCTCAGGGTAATATGGGCTTTCTATAGGTGAGAGCAAGTAGTAATCTCTTACCTCTGTAAGCATAACTTTTTCTAATTGTGATAATGCGAGTTGATTAATTGAACTTTTTAATTCAAAAAGATTAGCTTTTGCAAGCTCATTGTTCAAATACTGCAATGATTTCTGTGCTTCCTCATAATCTCTTGCACGATCAATGTTATTAACTTCAGATATAATTTTTCTAGCTAGGTTAAACGCAAAATTTTGAGATTCATGCTCAACTTCAAGTATTATTAATCCGCTTTCAAGGTCTCTTTTTACAGTAACTGCTGAAAGATAAGTTAAATAAATATCCTCAAATGCAGGTGCACTATTTATCCAATCTTTGTTTTTGATGTCATAAATATCAGAATTAAAGTTATCCACTTTGTTTTTAAAATCAAATTTTTTATAAGCCATTAGGAATGGAATAAATTCTTGATTATTTTTGATTAAGAAGTCAACAAAATCTCTAGATTGAAGCAGCTCAGTTGCAATGACAGATTCATCAACTTGGCCGCCTCCAAAATCTATACCAGCAAGAGCAGCAAATCCACCCAAAGAATTTCCTTGCATTACTGAACCACTAGACATGCCAGATACCTGAAGAAGACTTGCAGATTTATATTTATTAGGCAAATTAATAGCATAAATACAAGCGCCTAAAGTAAAAATAATTGTTATAGATATCAATAACCACTTTTGCTTGATTATGGCATCAAATAATTCAACTAAAGTAAGTTCAGTATAAGTATTTTTTTTCTCATTCATTATTTATTATCCTTTATGGAGGCTGAAGCCGGAATCGAACCGGCGTACACGGCTTTGCAGGCCGCTGCATAACCACTCTGCCATCCAGCCGCTTCCGAAGCAAATTTTATCATTATTAGAACTAATAGCCGAATTAAGAGTACTACGATTTTAAAAGTCTTTTTGCTAGCCTTAAGTCATCTTCTGAATCAATATCTAAACTCTTACTGGTATCCATATCAAATAGACCCATATTATTAGAAAAAAACGATTCATGCTCTAAAAAGTGGCTGACCTTAGAGTAGTATATTGCACCATTTGGCAAAAATGCTGATGGAAGACTTTGCCTAGGCATGAATGGAAAATTTGGTTTAATTGAACGGATTTTCTTTTTATCTTCATAAAGAATTTTTAGGTATTTTCTATCCACTGAACACACAGATAGTAAAGTGCTGTTTTTATTAATTCGAAATTCATTAAATGAGTTTCTTATATCCTTATGGTCTCTCAATGGTGAAGTTGGTTGAAATAATCCGATATTCTGGATTTTATTTTTCTTGGAGTACTTCTTTAGCACATGAATGATAACCTTTTCAGTAGGTGAGTTATCAAGAGCTAGTGTTTTTGGTCTTTTAAGAAGCTCGATCTCAAGGGATTTGCCATGCTCTAATATTTCTTGTGAGTCAGAAGAAAGTACCACTTTATCAAAAATATTTGATTTTAGAATCTCACGTACAGTTATTTCAATTAAAGAAAGGCCGTTTATTTTACGTAAATTTTTTTTTTTAATTCCTTTTGATCCACCTCTCGCAGGAATGATGGCCAAATTTTCTATACTCGTCATTTAATCTCTTCCCTCAGAACCCAGCTATTGTCCTTTTTTGTCCAAATATGTTCGGATCGAAAAGATTCTACTGTTTCCCAAAAATCATCTTCGGATATTGATAAATATTCAAGAAATTCAGGAAAAAACTTGTCAGGAAATTCTTGATCGTATTTTTTGACTAAATATATAGCCTCATCTCTGGTTATTTTTTCATTTCTTACTTCTTGAGCAGCATCGTAAGAGCATCTACCTAGACCAAATTTTATTAATGTGGTGAAATAATGAAAAGGGTCAATTTTGTCATCTATGCTGCTATATTTAGAGTAAGTTCCTTCCGTTCTAACTGGGTTTGATTCAAATCCAGTATTTTCAACTGAATAGTAAAAACACTCTTGTGGATCCCATTTAAGGTAATAGCCAAGGTAGTGAACTTCCACACCTGCTTCTATAAGATCTTTTCTGTCTGGAGCAATATAGGGAGCAAAATCATTTAAAGTATATTTTCCACCTTCCAGATATTCTTTAAGTTTAATTCCGCCAAAAAGTAACTCTTCTGGATTATCAGAAGAGAAGAAATCCATATTCATTAGAGCATTCTTATTTTCCTCAATAGCATTTCCATACTCAGCCTGATTTTCACCATACATGACAAGCTTAACGCCAAACTTTTTTGCCATTGCTGGCCCAATAATCCTTTGTCCAATAATGAATGGTTGAAAGGGATGTAGCAGATTTAAAAAAGCGTTCCTAGTAAGTTCTCTGTGCAAAACTCCGTTAGGTGTATAAAGAATATTATCTAAACCGCCTACATGCATCCAATTTTGAAAATTTTTGAATCCTATCTCAGTGTATAAGTGAGGCGCCCAAGTTACAGTAAGTGGATTCATTCCATATTTATACTTTAGAACGTGGGCAGTAAATGCGCTATCTTTTCCACCCGAACCAGGAACTATAACGTCATATCCACCATCAGACCTTTTAAAGGAATCAAGCAAAGATACTAGATTACGCTCACGTTCTCCCCAATCAATATTTTTTTCTTTTTCTTCATGATAGCGGCAAGCTGAACAGACATTATTTTCATCAAAATGAATAACTTGTTTTTTTTCTCCTTGATGATTCTTAAACTCTATAGATGAGCTTGGTCTTTGGTTTGAAATAACACATTTTTTGCAAAAAATGACTTCTTCGGGTAGACCTAATGTTTTTTTCTTAGCTGTCATAATTATTTGATATTCCTACAAAATTTTTTATTATCTCGAGTCCCTGATCGCCACTTTTCTCTGGATGAAATTGACAACCGAAGATGTTACCTTTTTTTGCAATAGAACAGTAGGCTTTATCAAAAAAATTTGTTTTAGCAAGAATATTATTAGGCTCTTTTGGCTCAGCATAAAATGAATGTATATGGTAAAAGGAATCAGTGCTTTTAATATTTGAAATT
>CEOO01022868.1_pt1 | contig 15626 bp, 13 predicted proteins | sample 530321 | NCBI WGS metagenome assembly CEOO01 (sample SAMEA2619927, study PRJEB7988) | marine metagenome | biome: marine biome (ENVO:00000447); feature: surface water layer (ENVO:00002042); material: "saline water (ENVO:00002010), including plankton (ENVO:xxxxxxxx)" | depth 5 m
ATTGTTGGAGCTGGACCTGTAGGTCTATTTGCAGTATTTGAATTGGGTATACTTGGATTAAATGCTGAAGTTATTGATAATCTAGATAAGATTGGTGGTCAATGTGCGGAGCTTTATCCTGATAAACCTATTTACGATATTCCTGGGCTTCCAGAATGCACAGGTCAATCATTGATTGATAACCTCTTAAAACAAATTAAGCCATTCAATACAAATTTTCATTTAAATCAAAGAGTAGAGTCTATCAATAAGGTCGAAGATAAGTGGTTAGCAACAACCTCTACCGGAACTGAAATACTCACGCCAAATATATTTATTGCTGGAGGAGTAGGATCTTTTGAGCCTCGAAAACCTCCAATCGATGGTATTGATAGATTTGAAAAAAAAGGATTGTCTTATGCGGTCGTAGATAAAAATTATTATAAAGACAAAAAAATTGTAATTTTTGGTGGAGGGGACTCTGCACTAGACTGGACTGTTGAACTTTCAAAAATTGCTAAGAGTATAATTTTAGTTCATAGAAGAGATGAATTTAAAGCTGTTGAACATACTGTTAATCAAATGAGAGATCTTGCTAAAGCCGGCAAAGTGGAACTGCTTACTAAATATCAGATCAGCAATATTCTTGGAGAAGATAAGGTATCTTCTGTAGAAATAAAAAATAATGATGGAAGTCTGGAAACTAGAGATTGTGATGAAGTACTCATCTTTCATGGTTTAAAGATGGAACTTGGACCCATTAATGAGTGGGGCCTTAATCTTGATGAAAAACAAATACAAGTTAATACAGAAAACTTTGAAACAAATTTGCCTGGAATCTTTGCGATGGGTGATATTTCTAAATATCCAGGCAAGCTTAAACTTATTTTATCAGGATTTCATGAGGCTGCTCTTGCTGCTCAGACAGCCTTTAAAAGAGCTAAACCTGATGAAAATCTTGTATTTCGTTATACTACCTCGTCAAAAGATATTCAGGAAAAACTTGGAGTAAAGTAGTGATAGGAAGACTTTACACACAGCATGTGTGTCCTCATATCATAAATTTTGCTATGCAAAATAAAGTGATCTCCAAACAAAGAGAAAAAATCATCCCTTTTGCTAAGGGTAGAGTTTTAGAAATTGGAATTGGTTCTGGTCTAAATTTTTCATTTTATAATAAATCAGAGGTTAAAGATGTATTCGCTGTCGAGCCAGACAATGTTCTACTAGAAAAAGCTAAAAAAAGAGCACTAGACAATAATATTGATTTAAATATTGAAAAAATTTCAGCTGAAAGCCTTCCATATGACAATGAATTTTTTGATACAATCATCAGTACTTATACAATGTGTTCTATTTCAAATTTAAGCTCTGCATTAAATGAAATTCGAAGAGTTTTAAAGAAGGATGGAATTTTTCTTTTTTCTGAACATGGCAAATCTCCTGATAAAAATATTTATAAATGGCAAAAAAGACTCAATCCTATTCAAGGTGCTTTATTTGGCGGCTGCCAGTTGGATGTAGACATTCCAAATACTTTAAGTATGTCTAATTTTGATTTTAATAAAATTAACAGTATGTATGTCCCAGGCCCTAAATTTTTAAGCTATCACTATTGGGGCACTGCAATTAAAAAATGATTAAAGATCCAAAAATGAATTTAGTTTTGGATTTTGTATTTAAAAATGCAAATGAAGGTGATCCTCAGTCAGTTTTGGATACAATAGATCGTTTTGTACAAGAAACAGGGACTTTCTTAATGAATGTTGGTCCTGAAAAAGGAAAGCTATTGTCCAAAACAATTACAGAAATTAAACCTGCAAAAGCATTAGAACTTGGTTCATTTCTTGGTTACTCGGCAATAATAATCGCTATGTTTCTTCCAGAGAAAGGTAGTTTAATTAGCATTGATCATGATAAGGACTCAGTTGAAACGTCAAATAAGATAGTAAAATTTGCAGGACTAGACGATAAAGTCCAATTTATAAACTCTAAGTCAGATCAAGCAATTCGAACATTACAAGAGTCATTTGATTTTGTATTTATCGATCATGAAAAAAAACTTTACCACAGTGATTTGCTCTTATTAGAGGAACTAAACCTCATAAATAAGGGTGCTGTAGTTTTTGCTGATAATGTTGGTATTTTTCAGGATAAAATGAAAAATTACTTTTCACATGTGCGGGATTCTGGTCGATATGATTCAAAAAATATTGGTGCAAATTTAGAATATAGAAATAACATTTATGATGCAGTTGAAATTTCAAAATTTAATTAGATAATATAACCAATGAATAGTTTTTATAATGTTTTAGTAATTGGAGCTGGCATATCTGGTATTGGGGCAGGCCACTATCTCAAGAAAAACTGTCCTGATAAAAGTTTTGCCATTATAGAAAATAGAACCTCTATTGGAGGAACTTGGGATCTATTTAAATACCCGGGAATAAGATCAGACTCAGATATGTTCACTTTAGGATATGCTTTTAAACCGTGGATAAGTGAAAAAGCTATTGCAGATGGCCCTTCTATTCTTGAATATTTAAAAGAGACAGTAAGAGAAAATAATCTTGAAGAAAATATAAACTTTAATAAAAAAGTGATTTCTGCTCATTGGAGATCAGAAGATGACTTATGGAAAGTAGTCATAAAAGATAATCTATCTCAAGAAGAAGTTGAAATTACATGTAACTTTTTATTCATGTGTACGGGATATTATAAGTATGAAAATGGTTACACTCCTGAATTTAAGGGTATTGAGAATTTTAGTGGTCGGGTCATTCATCCACAGCATTGGCCAGAAAATCTTGATTATGAAAATAAGAAAGTGATTGTGATTGGTAGCGGTGCAACTGCTGCAACAATAGTGCCTGAATTATCTAAAAAAACAAAGCATGTCACAATGCTTCAAAGATCTCCAACTTATTTTGTTTCATATCCTGATGTAGATGTATTAGCTAACCGATTAAGAAAAATTTTACCTAAAAGCATTGCTTATACGATTATTAGGCTTAGAAACGTTTTTTTTCAACAGGGGCTTTATGCTATTTGTAGAAAATATCCTAAATTTATTAAAAGAAGATTATTAAAAGCTGTTCAAGATGTATTGCCCGATGCGAATATAGAAAAAGATTTTAGCCCTCGCTATAATCCATGGGAGCAGAGAATGTGCCTAGTTCCAAATGGAGACTTATTTGAATCGATCAAAAGCAATGGTGTTAAAATAGAAACAGATGAAATTGATTATTTTCAAAACAATGGTATTAAACTCAAATCTTCTCGAGAGATTCAGGCTGATATTATCATCACTGCTACAGGGCTAAATCTTCAACAGTTTGGTGGTACGGAAATATTTGTAGATAATAAAAAGATAAATCCCGCTGAGACAATGACATATAAAAGTATGATGTTTAGTGGAATTCCAAATTTCGCTAACTCGTTTGGATATATTAATGCGTCGTGGACATTGAAGGCGGATCTGACTTGTGAATTTGTGTGTAAACTTTTAAATCATATGGATAAAAATGGTTATAGTTCTTGCGTTCCTAAACCAGACCAGTCTGTCAAAGAGCAAGAGGATTGGCTCGCGTCAGAATTCTCATCTGGTTATATACATAGAGCCATTCATCTTTTTCCAAAAACAGGAGATAAATCGCCTTGGACAAACAATCAAAACTATTTCAAAGACTTTTATGAAATTAAGTTTGGTAAAGTTAATGATGGTGCAATCTCATTTAAGCAAGAAAAAATTGCCTAATTACTGATTTGTCATTTTTCGAAGTTCGTATTTTAGGATTTTCCCCGTTGAAGTTTTAGGTAATTCTGTAAATATTACTTTCTTGGGACATTTAAATCCTGCTAGTGTTTCTTTGCAGAAACTAATTATATCTTTATCGCTTACGTTGTCATTATTGTCTTTGAGTTCTATAAATGCACACGGAGTTTCTCCCCACTTTTCATCAGGCTGCGCAACAACTGCGGCAAATAAAACTGATGGGTGTTTATAGAGAGTATTTTCTATTTCAACTGAGGAGATATTTTCACCACCAGATATGATTATATCCTTACTTCTATCTTTAATTTGAATATATCCGTTTGGATACATCACAGCTAAGTCTCCAGAATGAAACCATCCCTGTGACATAGATTTGTCAGTTTCTTCTTTATTCTTTAAATAGCCTTTCATTACACAATTGCCTCGGATCATAATTTCACCAATTTCTTCTCCATCATTTTTTACTGGTTCCATTGTTTCTGGATTTAAAACAGCAAGAGACTCCATCATTGGAAAGTTGACTCCTTGTCTTGATTTTAATTGAGCTTGTTCTTCAGCAGATAATTCGTTCCACTCCTCTTGCCATGCGCATATTGAAACATGACCATAAGTCTCAGTTAAACCATAAACATGATTTACTTTTAATCCCATTTTCTGAACCGCTTCAAGTGTTGCTGCTGGGGGAGGAGCTCCTGCAGTTACAACATTGACTGTGTGAGCTATCTCTCTTTGTTCATCAGCAGTGGCTTGAGCTAAAAAATTTAAAACAATCGGTGCTCCACCGAAATGAGTAACCTTGTGGTCTGCAATTGCATCAAACATATTTTTTGCAGAAACATATCTCATACATATACTTGTTCCTGCAAGCGCAGTTAAAGTATATGGATTCCCCCAACCATTACAGTGAAACATTGGCACTATCCACATGTAGACAGGATGCATAGGCATACTTAAAGCAGTAACTGTACCAAGTGACATTAGGTAAGATCCACGGTGGTGATAAACAACACCCTTTGGCAGTCCAGTTGTTCCAGATGTGTAATTAAGAGCTATTGATTCCCATTCATCTGAGGGCATATGAAATTCAAAATCTTGATCACCAAGATTTAAAAATTCTTCATATTCGTATTTACCTAATCTATCTCCTGATCCTTTAGGGAGATTAGCCAGAGAGTCTACAATATCAATAATAAGAATATCTTTATTTAATTTTTCTAAACTTTTCTTCACCGTTGGAGAAAGTTCTGTATCAGTGATAAGAGCTTTTGCTTCACTATGTTCAAGAATATAAGCTATTGTCTCAACATCTAATCGAATATTGATAGTATTTAAAACTGCGCCAACCATAGGAACGGCATAGTGTGCCTCATAAATTTCAGGAGTATTAAATGATAAGATTGAAACAGTATCATTTTTTCCAATACCATGTTTGTTAAGGGCACTAGCAAATTGTAGACTTCTTTTATAGGTCTGTTCCCAATTGTAGACTCTGTCACCATGCACGATAGACGTTCTATGAGGATAGACTTCAGCAGATCTTTTAAGAAAACTTAATGGAGTTAAAGGAACAAAGTTAGCATCATTTTTGCCTAAATTTGTATCGTACATACTCGTCATTAGAACAGTCCTTCTATTTCACCGTCTTTGTTTAAATGTATAGCATCAGCTGCAGGCACTCTTGGAAGCCCTGGCATTGTCATTATTTTATCACAAACAACGACAAGAAACTCTGCTCCAGCTGCAAGTCTGATTTCACGAATTGGAACAACATGGCCTTTAGGCGCACCTCTCAAATTAGGATCAGTTGAAAAACTATACTGTGTCTTCGCTACACAAATAGGATAAGAACCATAATCTTTCTGAAGTTCATCAAACTGACTTCTAATTTTTTGATCAGCTATTATATCGTCTGCTCCATAGATTTCTGTTGCAATAGTTCTCATTTTTTCCCAAAGAGTAGTTTCACTGGCGTATAAATGTTTAAGATCAGCTTCTCCGCTCTCAGCAACTGAGACAACATGTTCAGCTAAATCAGTTGCCCCTGCGCCACCATCAGCCCAATGTTTGCAATTAAAAGCTTTTACGCCAAGGTTTTCACAACATTCTTGAACTACTTTTAGTTCACTTTCTGTATCCAGGCTAAAATGATTGATTGCAACTGATACAGGAACATTAAATTTTTTAATATTTGCTATATGCTGTTCTAAGTTCGCGAGACCTTTTTTAACTGCTTCAACATTTTCACCTTTTAATTCTTTTTTATCTACACCACCATGCATTTTTAGTGCACGTACAGTCGCAACAAGTACAATTGCAGAAGGTTTTAAGTTTCCTTTTCTACATTTAATATCTAAGAATTTTTCTGCCCCAAGATCTGCACCAAAGCCTGCTTCTGTTACAACATAATCACTTAACTTTAATGCAGTTTGAGTAGCTATGAGTGAATTGCATCCATGAGCAATATTTGCAAAAGGACCGCCATGAATGATTGCAGGATTTTTTTCAAGAGTTTGAACAAGATTTGGAAGGAATGCGTCTTTAAGTAGAGTTGTCATTGCACCATCAGCATTTAATTCTCTTGCACGTATTTCTTTCCTATCTCTTGTGTAACCTATAATTATATTTCCAAGTCTATTCTGTAAATCTTCCAGACTTGTAGAAAGGCAAAAAATTGCCATTACTTCAGATGCAACGGTAATATCAAATTTTTCTTCACGAGGAAAACCATTTGCAACACCACCTAAATTAACATTAACTGCTCGTAAAGATCTGTCATTTAAATCGACAACACGCCCCCATACAACTCTTCGTACATCGATTTCTAATTTATTCCCCCAATAAATATGATTATCAATTAATGACGAAAGTAAGTTATGAGCAGAAGTGATTGCATGAAAGTCTCCAGTAAAATGTAAATTAATTTTTTCCATTGGAACAACCTGTGCGTATCCTCCACCAGCGGCACCTCCTTTAACACCAAAACATGGACCAAGACTCGGTTCCCTTAAGCAGACAATGGATTGCTTTCCAATTTTATTGAGAGCATCATTGAGTCCTACAGATGTTGTTGTTTTTCCTTCACCAGCTGGAGTTGGAGAAATAGCGGTTACTAGAATCAGTTTACCATTTTCTGCTTTATCGAGATCTTTCAGTTTAGTTGTGTCAATTTTGGCAATATGATGACCAAATTTTTGTAAGGAGTCTTCGGTTAAATTTAGCTTCTGAGCCACGTCCTCAATTGGAACCATGGAATTTTGTCTTGCAATTTCAATATCTGAGAGAGTGGTCATAACATTCCTTTAAAATTATTATTAAGGCGATCACCTTAGAAAGTTTAAATATTATTGTCCATGAAAAAATATGTTGTCAGAAGCCCAAAATCTATCTAAATTTCTCATTTGAGGAGACCATAGAACCTTGCAAAATTAAGCCAAGCAATGGTTCTTTAGAGTCGCGTGGCTTAAGCGTATACATTGTTGGATTTATGGGGAATGTTAATTTTTCATTAGAAGTAACAACGCGTACTGTGCTTGATGATCTTCCAAAGCTCAACGACATTTATGTAACTTTTTTACCTGGCACTGATCACAACGATGTAATTAAACAATCAATAAACCTTGTTAACTCTGGTTATAACGCAATTCCTCATTTTCCTGCGCGATCAATAAAAAATCTAGACATGCTCAAAGAATTTGTTTCTCAAATTAAAGAGGGCGGTGTGAAGCAAGTTTTAATTATTGGAGGTGACCGAGATATTCTTGGTGATTATCATTGTTCACTGCAATTAATTGAGACAGGATTGTTTGATGGATTAAAAATTGGTATTGCAGGTCATCCTGAGGGATCGCCCAATATGGATAATGAGACAATTGAGGAAGCAATGAAATCAAAGGCACCATTTGCTGACTATATTGTTACTCAGTGGACTCAAGATACGGTTGCATTAGCTGATTATGTAAATCGTATGCCTCTTCCAGTACACGTTGGCGTAGCTGGCCCAGCATCAATTAAGACACTTGTGAAATTTGCTGGATTTGTTGGCTTAAAAAATTCGTTAAATTTTGCAAAGAAAAATGCAGGCAAAATTTTTGATTTGTTGAATGTTCAAACACCTGACGAAGTGATTCAAGAAATCAAGGATAAAGTAAACAATTTCCACATTTATGCATTTGGTGGAATAAAAAAAACAAAAGAATGGTTAGAAAAGGAGAACTATTATGTCTAAAAAAATAGAACATAACACTACTGTTGATCAGAGTGATAGACATGTTCCATATAACTTGAGGCAAAGTGGACCTACTGCAGTGCAGATGCTTATCTCTACTCGTGTAAGAAAGTCACCTTATTGGCACAAGTCAATTGAACATGGATGTTGGAGAGCAACAGTTTACAACCGTATTTATCATCCGCGTGGATACGTAAAGCCAGAAGATGGTGGTGCAATGGTTGAATACGAAGCAATAAAAAATCATGTTACAATGTGGAACGTTGCTGTTGAAAGACAAATCAGAGTAAAGGGACCTGATGCTGAGAAATTTACTGACTATGTAATCACTCGTGATGCCACTAAAATTTCTCCTATGCGTGCTCGATATGTAATTCTTTGTAATTACAAGGGTGGAGTTCTTAATGATCCAATTTTACTTCGAATTTCTGAAGATGAATTTTGGTTTAGTTTATCTGACTCTGATATCGGTTTATATTTACAAGGTGTGAACGCTGATAAACGATTCAATGTAGAGATTGATGAAATTGATGCATGCCCTGTTCAGATTCAAGGACCTAAATCTTTAGCTTTGATGAAAGACTTAATTGGTGATCAAGTTGATCTTGATAACATGCCATTCTATGGATTAGCTGAGGCTACTGTTGGTGGAAGAAGCTGTGTGATTTCTCAATCAGGTTTCTCTGGAGAGGCTGGTTATGAAATATATCTTAGAGATGCAACAAAATATGCCGATGATATGTGGGATGCTGTTGTTGAAGCAGGTAAAAAACATAGCCTTATGGTTATTGCACCTGCGCACCATAGAAGGATTCAAGCTGGAATTCTCTCTTGGGGCCAAGATATGGATAATGAGCACAATCCATTTCAATGTAATTTAGGTTATCAAGTTTCACTCTCTGGAAAAGGTGAGTGGGCTAAAAAAGGTGACTACATTGGAAAAGAAGCGTTAGAAAAAATGGGAGCAGATCTTAAGGCTGGAAAATCTCCATATAAGCTTCAACTAGTTGGTATGGAAATTGGTGGTAAACCAATTGAAGAGTATGCGCCTGATTTCTGGCTCGTATCTCCTGGTGAAGGTGGGGATCCTTGTGGTTTCATTACATCTCCATGGTACCATCCAGAAAAAGGCGTGAATATTGCAATGGGTTATGTCCCTTTTGATGGAACTTTAAATGCTAATGGATTTCCTAAATGGGAAATTGGTAAGAAATTTAAAGTTCATTTGCCTGATATTTATGCTGACACTCCAGGTGAACCAGTAGATGCGGTAACAGTTGAAATTCCATTTACTGAGTCGCATAACGCAAATACAAGAGAAGTCGTTAAGGGCTAATTATAATCAAATACCCAGCAAACAGATAGTTTTGCTGGGTATTGCCCTTTAAATATGATATAAATTTACGATCATGCTTCGAAGTATAATTTTTATAATCACGATGAGTTTAGGCCTGACATCTATCTCTGTTGGTTCAGGAAATTCAAAATATGACGTTGAGCTAACTTCACGCAATGATATCGTCTACTTTCAGGACGAAATGGACATGAATCTTACTCAAAGATTTCATATAGAATATTTCCAGGATTTATCTGATCATAACATTACTAAAAGACACCACATTGCATTTTTACAAGATGAGTCAGATTACAATATTACCAAAAGACATCACATAGCTTTCATTCAAAATTATGTTTCTGATAAATGTGCCGTTCAGTGGTTTAAAGGTTGTCTAATTTATAATTAATACAATTTAAGACTTATTTTGTACGTAAAGTTGGTGGTAACAAATCTTGCCATTTTTTTCTACAAAGTCTTGGTGATATTCTTCAGCCTCATAAAACTCGACCGACTCCCTCAAATCAGTAGCAACTTCTCGGTCATACTCGCCAGAATCATTTATTTCTCTAATTTTGTTCTCAGCTATTTCTTTTTCTTCATTAGAATTGTAAAAAATTACAGACCTATACTGAGTTCCTACATCCGGACCTTGACGATTTACAGAGGTAGGGTCGTGAATAAAAAAGAATTTATCTAAAAGCTCAGAAAATGTAACCACAGAGCTATCATAGTCAATTTTAACAACTTCAATATGGCCAGTTTCACCAGTGCACACCTGCTCATATGTAGGATTTTTTGTATGACCTCCAGAATATCCAGAAATAACTTTATTAACTCCATTCATCTCTTCAAAGAGAACTTCAACTCCCCAAAAACAACCTGCGCCTAATACCAAAGATAATTCCATATTAATTTTTATGTATGTTTGATGTTTAATTATAAATTAATATAGTATTTTTTAATTTAAAGTCACTAAATAATGAATATTGGAAAAATTAGAAAAGTAGAAATTTGGATTACAAGTCCAACCACGAGTGAGGATGGGTGGTCAAAAGTAAAATCTTTTTTATTTTTACGAATTACAAACTCAGAAGGTGTAGAAGGATGGGGTGAGGCATTTGTTCTACCATATCGTGAAAGAGGTGTTGCAGAACTTATATTAAGTCTTGCATCGACATTAAATGAATTTGAAAGTTTAAATCCTTATTTGTTCAATGAAAAAGTAATTGAGATTTGTGATAATCATTATGGTCTTGATTTTTCAGCAGCATCAAGCGCAATTGAAATGTCTCTATGGGATATAATTGGTAAAATTAATGAAAAATCACTCTCATCGCTTTTATCAGATTGTTCAAAAGATGTTATTCAGGTTTATGTTAATACTTGGAGTGATCGAATGCCTAATGACTCCGAATTAACTCATCGTATTAACTATTTAATATCTGAAGGCTATAAAAGTATAAAAATTTATCCATTACAAAATCGATCGCCAAAAGAAGGGCATGAATGTATAGAAAAAATAGAACAAAATTCTATTCAAAATATCGATCTAATGCTAGATCTTGCAGTTCCAAAAAATCCCAATCATTCATTAGAATTATTAGAGTTCATTAAAAAAAATAATACCAATATTTATTGGATCGAGGAACCTTATGACGGATGTGATATCACTAACCTTGCGAATTATAAGGCTAAATCTGATTTTCCTATTGTGACAGGAGAAAAGCAATGTGGCGTTGCTCATTTTAAAGAAGTTTTAAGTAGAAAGTCTGCTGATATACTGAACCCTGATATTGCAGGCGTGGGTAGTATTGTTCAATTGATTGAGATAGCGGACTTGTCTGATGAAGTTGGAGTAAAAGTTTCTCCTCATTGCTGGGATTCAATGGCTATAGCAGCCTCAGCAATGATGCATTTTTGTGCGAGTATAAAAAATTCTGAAAAGGCAGAAATATATCCTGACTATATAGCAGCTTCAAAAAATTACTGTGATCCAGGATTCAATATAGTTAATGGTGAGTCAAAATTAAAAAAACTTCCAGGCCTGGGAGTTAGCATTAACCAAAATTATTTAAGTACAAAAAGCTTTTATTATAATGAATTGCAATTGAATTGAGTTAAATGGCAAAAAAAGAAAATTACTTATTTGATAATATTTTTGCTCCATATTGTGATTCTGAGAAAATATTTTTGATTAATGAAGAATATAAAATTTCCTACTTAAAATTTAATAAAATCGTAAATCAAATTGCTCATGTATTAGTATCTAAAGGTCTCAAGGCGGGAGACAGAGTAGCGGTTCAAGCAGAAAAATCAGTTATTCAGATTGCATTATATGTTGCAACGATAAAGGCTGGTGGCGTTTATTTGCCACTGAATACAGGCTATACAACAAATGAACTTAGTTATTTCATCAATGATTCATCCTCATCTATTGTTATTGTTGATTCAAAAATTGAAAATAAGTTAAAAGAATTACTTAATAATCAGAATATTATAATTCTGACACTAAATGGTGATGAGAGTGGGTCACTTAACGAATCTTTAGTTCAGCAAGATGAGAATTTTGATCCAGTAGACCGAAAAAAAGATGATTTAGCCGCAATACTATATACTTCAGGAACCACTGGAAAATCAAAGGGAGCAATGTTAAGTCATAAAAACTTAGTTTCAAATACGAGTGTATTGAAGGAGGCTTGGCAATACTCTAGCGATGACACCCTTCTTCATATGCTGCCTATATACCACACACATGGATTATTTGTTGCCTTTAATCTTCTGGCTTATGTCAATGGCTCAATTATTTTTCTACCAAAATTTAGTATCCAAGATGCATTGAAATGGATGAAAAAATCTACATCGATGATGGGTGTTCCAACATTTTATACAAGATTATTGAGTGATGAAAAATTTAATCATGACCTTGTTAAGCATATGAGACTTTTTATATCAGGTTCAGCTCCTTTATTAGCTGAAACACACATAGAATTTGAAAATAGAACAGGTAAAAAAATTTTAGAGAGATATGGCATGACCGAAACTAATATGAATATTTCCAATCCATATGATGGTGAGCGAAAGCCAGGAACAGTAGGTTTACCATTGGCAGGTGTTGAAGTTCGCATAGCTGATAAAGTGGGCAAAGAATTAGCAAACGGTGAAATTGGTATAATTGAACTTAGAGGAGAAAATATCTTCAAAGGATATTGGCAAATGCCAAACAAAACGAAAGAGTCTTTTCGGGATGATGGTTTTTTTATTACAGGGGATATGGCATATATTGATGATAATAATTACGTAGTTATTGTAGGAAGAGATAAAGATCTAATTATTACGGGAGGCTTAAACGTATACCCAAAAGAAGTAGAAGAGTTAATTGATGAAATTGATGGAGTTGTTGAGTCTGCAGTAATTGCTGTCCCTCATAAAGATTTTGGGGAAGCAGTAGTATCGATTGTTGTTAGGTCTAATGAGAGTCTCTCAGAAGATGATATTAAAAAAAATCTCACTGAAAAAATAGCAAAGTTTAAACAGCCTAAGGAAGTAATTTTTGAAAATGAATTACCGAGAAATTCAATGGGCAAGGTTCAAAAAGTTGAGCTAAGAGAAAAATTTAAAAATATATTTTTGAATTAGTCTTTTGAGTTTGTGTATGCACAAATTTTGTTTCCTTCAAGATCTCGAACATATGAGTAATATACATCTCCATCGCTAGGTCTTAGGCCAGGATCACCTTCATTTTTTCCACCCAAATCTAATCCAGTCTTATGAAACTCTACTACTTGCGCTCTGGTCTTAGTCAAAAAAGAAACCTGAGTTCCATTGCCATAGGTTGCTGGCTCGCCATTTGCAGGTTTAGTAACATAGAACTCAACATCATCATTGCCATCGTTTGCATAACCAATGCATACATCATCACTATAAATAGCTTTTATATTTAATACGTTTAAGAGCTTATCGTAAAATTTTTTTGCAGACGTTAGATCATTTGTGCCTACCATTACATATCCATTCATATTATTCCTTTCATTAAAAATTTCCTGTAACTATTTCATCCAACATACTGATCATATCGGCTTTATATTCTTCATTAGTGGCAGACTCAGTTTCTAAAACTGAAAAAAATGATGCAACGATATTTGTTTTAAGATTAACCATTAAGAATTGTCCACCATAACCTGAATGACCAATCCAATCTCCATTTTTCATAGTTTGATTTGCATAATAAACAAATTTGTCTTTTGAAAATTCAAAATACTTTGGACCTTTAAATGATAGAGTGTCATTAATAAATTTCTCAGAACCCACACTTCTTCCCATCACGCCTTTTCCTTTTCTTGAAAATAATAGTCCCATCCTCAAAAAGTCTCTTGTAATCAAGCATCCACCCCCTGATAACCATGGCATGCCCTCTCTATCAGTTGCCATATAAAGAGCATCTTCAAAACCTGCCGCTTCAGTGATTGATAAAATCCAATCTCTTAGTTTTATTCCACTTATTTTTTCAATAATTAAGCCTAAGACATCTGTATTAGCTGATTTATAAAAAGCTAAATCAGATTTATTTTCTAGTCCAATTCCATCTTTAGCCTTAATTTTGTTTAAAAATTCTTCTTGATTTTCATTTTGATTAAGATTTTCGGGAAGCCTCCATCCTCCAACTGACTCATGAAGAAATGAAGAGGAATAAGGATCTGTATAATCTTCAGTATAAGCATTAATAACATTCATATTAAGAACATCTTGCACTGAGGCTTCTGCATAACCACTTCCAATTTCTGGTAAATAAAAAGAAATTTTTTTATTGAGATCTAGGAGATTGTTATCAATCATTTCTCCAATACATAAATTAACAAACAGTTTTGTTATTGACATTATTGTTTGAGGCTGAATTTCAGAGAAGTCATTAGCATATTTTTCAAATAAAATATTTTGACCTTTACCTACAATTAATGAGCAGAATGAGTCATGATTAGTCATTTTTTGAACAGAAGGAATTTTTCCTATCTCTTCATTAATATCAATATCTAATGTAAGAACAGCATCAGATCTAAATAGTAAGCCGTATCGATTTATTTTATGTAAATCCCTGTATCCTCTTCTTCTAAATTCAGGCAAATTCCATTTGGCTTTATTATCTCTAATTGTTGCTAAAGTTGGGTTTAGAACGCTTTTTATATTTTGATTATCCATTACAATTAATTGAAACCATCTGGCTTTACATTTGAATGATTAAATATACTTTCATATTTTTTTCCAAATGACATTACTTTTAAGTCATATGCTTTTTTGCCAATAATTTGCATTCCCATAGGCAGACCTGAATTGTTGAATCCCACAGGAACAGATAAGGTTGGAAGTTCAAATAAGCTTGCAATTATAGTTGTCTCCATCCATTTATGATACGTACTTAATGAATGTGAACCAATTTTTTTTGGAAAACTTATATTTGCATCAAAAGGGAATACTTGAGCAGATGGCATTGCCAAGAAATCATATTTTTCAAATAATTGATTAACGACAGAGCGGTATCTATTAATGCCATCTATTTTTTGAACAAATTCTTCATCGGATATTTTAATACCTTGGTCATATTCCCATTTCGCAGCAAGACATAGATCATCAAGATTAATATCTTTCATCATCTTAATATCATCATAGCTTATCTTTGATCTAATAGTTATCCATATATCCCAGATATCTCTAGAGAATAGATTTGTTTTAACTTCCTCTATGGAAATATTAAATGGATTTGACATAAGAATATTTAGTGAGCTTTCGCACAATTCTATTATTCCATTTTCAAAACTGTAATTGTTATTTAAATTACCCAGCCATCCAATTTTAATTTTTTTAAATTCGTCCTCGCTCATTGATGTTTCTAAAAATTTAGCGTTTAAATCAAAAGAAAACGAGTCCCTGCTATCTCTTCCAGCCACTGAATCAAGGAATAAACTTAAGTCATCTGGAGTCTTTGCAATACCGCCTAATGTTGATAGCAATGGACATTCAATATTTGAAGGTTCAACTCGCTTTTCAGGAATCAATCCTGGAGTTGGTCTGAAACCATATAGATTACAATAAGCTGCTGGATTTCTGACCGATCCCATCATATCACTACCATCTGCTAAGGGTAACATACCTGAGCTAACAGCAGCTGCAGCTCCTCCACTTGAACCACCTGCAGTTTTAGAAGTATTGTAAGGATTATAGGTACTCCCAAAAAGACGATTTGTGGTTTGTGATCCGTAAGCCAATTCTGCTGTATTAGTTTTTCCAATTATGATGGCGCCCTGTTTCTTTAATCT
>CEOO01081017.1_pt1 | contig 15626 bp, 19 predicted proteins | sample 530321 | NCBI WGS metagenome assembly CEOO01 (sample SAMEA2619927, study PRJEB7988) | marine metagenome | biome: marine biome (ENVO:00000447); feature: surface water layer (ENVO:00002042); material: "saline water (ENVO:00002010), including plankton (ENVO:xxxxxxxx)" | depth 5 m
TTATCCTCACCCAATGCAATAATATAATTAGGACCACGACGGATAACTTTACCAGTTTTACCGTTGTTTATATTGCGAACCCAGTCGCCTTCAGAGAAAATAATATCTTTGCGGTAATCTTCGTGGACATCTTTGTCAAAACGTTCTTTAATAGTTTGACGAAATTGTCTGAAGGATTTCATCAGCAGTTCCAGGCACGAAGGGACTTATTGATCCTGCTATCAGGATCAGAAGCAGTCTTCTTAGAAGTTAGCTTCTTTTTCATTCCCTTCATTCTAGCACAGAAGGATGCCCGACGGGGATTTCCAACCTTTTTTGATGGTGCTTTAAGGTCGCTGCCAGGATTTTCTCTCTCGTAAGACTTGCGTCCTTTTTCGTTAAGACCTCCTGACTTATTTTTACCAGACTTTTTTGTCCAGGCAGCTCCTTCGTCCAACTCCAACTCCTTTCGCTTTTCAGCAAGATCGGGATGGGGGGCGTACAGAGGTCCTTGATAATCTCCAGCGTGTTCGACTTCTTCTTTTTTGTTGTGATGCTTCCAGGCTGTAGCATATGCAATTGACTTTTCTTTATCGGTCAATTTGCCATCCTTGGAATAACCTTTCTTGATATGCTTCACCATACGTTCTGCTTTAGCAGACGGAGGAGCAACTTCGTGGAGAGTCTCTTCTTCTACAATGCCAGCGTCTTCTGCAGCAGCTTCTTTCTCAGCATCGGTAGCGTCCTTAACGGAGTACTTGTCCCAAGCAGCTGGACCGTACCCACAGATAGAACGCTTCTCGCGCTTGCCACAGAGGCGACAATATCTTTCTTCGTTCTTAGCAGACTTACCACAATCTTCTAGGATTGCTTTTTGGAAGTCGCGGATGTCGTTTAGACTCTTCATTTAAAGTTCGATGGTAAAGCGTCAGCGATTTCTTTCATTAACTTGCGGCATTCAGTGTCACTAAGGGCACGAGGAATACCTTGTCGAAAGGTAGCGAAGTCATTGGCAAATGCCGCTCTTCGCATTTTAGTACCAGAGATGGCAAACGTATCTCCGTCTGCGTCACGGTTACCAGAGGAAACCACGTCGAGTTTACGGAAGAAATATTCCTTCCCATTATATTTATGTATCCACTGAAATGCAGCAACACGGTCAGAACCAACTACAAGAGTAGCATCATCGTAACCGTCAGCTTGTATCTCTTTAAGGCACTCGATCACATCCTTTTTAGCACCTTTTATGTTCCTTGCAAATGCACGGAACATTTTCTTCATATACGAAACTTTATTTTCTGGGCGTAGTGGGTTTTTACCTTTGCTATCGTGAGAACGAGAGGTATAGATACGCCAATCACAACTACCAGCAGCATTTTTAACTCCAGCGATGTTTTCCTCGTGACCTATTGTAGGCGGTTGGAATCTACCAAAAGTAAAATAACAACATTTGTAAATATGTTCTACCGCCATTGCTTCTGTATGGTGAAGTTGTTGTAAGCAAACTCAATACGATTAACAAGTTTGATCATATTGCCATCCTGGTGGAGGACATAACCCTCAGGGGTAGTAACTTTATAACCGTTATCAGTCTGTACAAACGTCCTGAATTGTTCCAGGTGATCTAGTTTATCTATAATGAATTTCTTTGCCTGCTGCATCTCTTTATAAAGAGCAAGCATTGCTTGAAACTTACGCTCATTGACGTTGAGGTATTCTTCAGACTGATACACCAGCATACGCTTAGCAGTCAGGTTCTTCTCAGTCTTGATCTTACCCAGTTCTTTCTTCATCTTCTCGTGATAGAAGATGATCAGAGAATCCAGAGTATTACGAACATTAGTGATGACACGACCTTCGCGAATCTCATTATTAAAGAACTGCTTTAGATACGAAGCAACGTGAAATTTCTTATCACCTGTGGTTCCTGTATTCACCACCAGATTGTCAAGGAAATCTCCACAAAGCTCACACATCCTCTCGATTTTTTTGATGTGATCGTGGAACTTTTTGATCTCCTGATCGGTAAGGGTGACTTCGTTCACCGCAGTATCGTTAGAGATCACAAGACATTCACGAGTCTTGGTGAAGGTATGGATAGGAGCACCAGCACGTGCCTGCATCGTGGCGAAACTATCACCAGTGTAGTGGGTGTGGAATACTACACCGATCTTTGCTTGCTTTGCTGCTTTACCCATCTCGTGATCGACGGGAATAGCATAGGTAATAGTATTAGGACGGAACGTATACAGCTTCTCACCATCAATAGTCTCGGTATTGAGGGTGCTATCGGTGAATAGCAGGTCACCCTGAATGATACCCCTGATACCCAGTTGCTTGAAATACTTCAGAGAGAACTTAAGTTTCTCAGCAAGGTCACCTTCATAGTACATATCAACATCATCGTCGCTGTAGCACGCCTTAGGAGTCTTGGCGAACACAGACTTAGTACCGACAAAGAACATACCGTTCTGAGGGTTGGTACCGCAGACCACAGAGGGAGCACCGTCCCACTTGGTTTGCATAAAACCACGAGACTCGGACTTCTTACCGAGCATCGCAAGCAACTCCCGCAGGAATGACACTGCTGCCATACATCCTGCAACGCCGTAGTTGAGCATCTCGTCTTCGATGTGCTCCAGGTGCTTGAGTTGCTTTACGTTTGACATCAGTCGTCTGAGAAAACTGTCTGGATTGGTTCGCCTTTCATCTTGTATGCTGACTGGAGTTTGTCAGGATAGACGCGATCGGGATCCTCAGTGGTACCCTTGTCTGACGTGTTGCGGATGTTGAAACTCAGGTCTAACTCTGGCGTTGTTACATTGATATTAACACGCTTAGCACCACCAGTCTCGCCACCGTATGCCACCTGTACGGTTGACACATTGGCAGCACGCTCCAGGAACTGCTCATCGATCTCAAGGTGCTTGATAGTACCTCGCATCAGGTGCACATAATGAAATCCATATCCGATCGATCCCTTTAGAAGTTCTTTAAGCAGACCACGATCATAGTTAGGAGCGTTATCTACAATGTGGAAATCTCTGCCACCTGCTTGATACTTATTAAACGTTTCGCAAAGATTATTCTCATCTAATCCAAATGTTCGCATCAATGCGATACCTGCTGTGGTTTCAATCTTACCCGCTTTGATCTGAGCAACAGGAAAGACTTCTTTTTTTACACCCAGGTTAGACAGTGTTGTAGTGCCACTGGTTTTCAAACTTAAATGCACGGTGCGTTGCTTACCGTGACACATTAGATCCAGGTCAAGGTCAGTAACAGTACCACCAATATCATATCCATTCGCTCTCGATGCAGTGCCAATCTCCCAGTGACCATTGACAATCTTCATAGGTCTCTTCTGGTCAAGAGAACCCATTTCTCTTACGCCAATACCTTGACAGTCTTCTAAATTATAATGCTTTACTAAACCGTAGATAAAATCACGATACTTGTTTGTAGAAAGTTCATTAGTATCGATCCATTCTTGGAGACCTTGCTGCAATTCAAATTCAAATAGTTTACCACGGTTACCAGATCCACGGTTACCGCGAGAACCATCACCAAAATCTACATTAAGATCTTTGATCTTGAGTTGTCTTTTTATTTCTGCTTTGGTGAACTTAGCGGAGAGTGCTCTAGCAACCTTACACTTATTTCTTTGACTAGGATCGAAAGCAATAGGATTTCCGATAACCTGACCGTAAGATTCTACAAGATAAGTCCACAAACGTGTCGCTTCCACAGCAGACGTAGAGTTGAGGTTCCTCACCGCCTTACCAAGTTCTTCGTATGTAGACGGAATGACGTTGTATGCCATATAAAAAGACCCTCCGAGGTATTTATCGGAAGGTCTTTAGTCTATCACAGGTGTCCGTTTTCTTCCAACCACTTTCGGGTTAGAGGGGTCGGTTCGTAATCTGTCCACATAGTGCCACGAGCACAAGATTCAAGTGCTTTCTGTGTCATATTCTCAGTGCGTCCTGCCCAACCAGCTTCCGCTTCCCAGGGCACAGCGTGCTTAGGATATGTACGCTCCGCCATCACCCGCCAAATTGTAGGCACAGACTCTTCAGGCATAATGATAGCAATCATCTTGTTCTTGATAGAACCCGCCATACAATCTTGAGCAGCGTGCCAACCTTCGTGGCGAGTAACACTCATCAGGATGTGTGGACGACTGACGTGATCCGTGTTGAGATAAAAATGATTGCTAACAGTATGATAAACACCGCGATGTCCAGGGGGGAAATACTTGGGTGGTGCAAGATAAACATTCGTTCCGATCTTGCCGAAAGAGGTCATAATCTTATCGAATTCATCTTCGATAGGATCCCAGTTGGAACCAGGAAATGCCCGACGGAGATCACCAGTATCATAGATCCTCTGAACACCGTCAGTACACTCCTGCAAGAGCATACAACCCATCGCATCCGCACTATGGTAACCCTTGGTGATCTTAGAATCATCAGCAAGGACTGGGACTGTTGCACCGTGGAGGGCACCTAACAGTGCGCCAGCAATGATTGCATCTCTCATTTTTGTTCTTCGTAATAAACGTCAAGTTTGGCATCGAGTTGTCCGATCACTTCACGGATTTTTTTGATGCGCAGCGGACAAGTTCTCTCATCCTTAGTGAAACCTCTTTCTTCTTGGATCAGTGCCTGCATAACAGACACTGCCATCTCAGGGGTAAGTTCAAGTTCGATCATCAGATGTCACCTTCCTTGCGGTTTTCAGAATAGTACACATCGAAGGTGCCTTCAGGATAACGCGACAAGAGTTTAACCATATTCTGTGCGAGAATGTGGTCAAGGGACACATCGAGAGCGATACACGCTTGTGTGATGTACCACATCACATCACCCAGTTCCTTGATCATATGCAGTTTTGCATCGGCACTGAGATCCTTGCCTTGGAAGGCAACCTTCTTCACGATCTCGGTAAACTCACCGCCTTCAGCAGAGATACCAATAGCAGCAGTCAGGAGACGTGCGAGAGGAATACCTTGCTCGTCAAGATCGTTGATGCGGCGAATAAATTCTGAGTTCTTCTGCGAAGGATACGAAGTTACTTCGTTAACAAAAGAAGCGTACTTAGTAAAGTCAACTTTACGTTCTTCAGCGGGGACGGTAATCATACAATAAAGTCAGCGAATTTAGATTGAGATTCTTTAGAGAAATCGGGTTGGAAGTTTAACTCCTTAGCAGTGGACTCGGAGTCCTGTTCTTGCAACACATCATACAGCTTCATTTTGGATCTGTCAATACCGATGGTGAAGCGTCTGTGCATTGTGAGGTCATTGTATCTGTTCTTGAGCTGCTTGACCATAATTTGATTCTGCGCTTCAAGTTCTTCAGTACTAATAAGAGCAAACATAAAATCTGCAGTAGCGGGTAGACCAAAAGACTCAGAAGTGTCGGTAAGATCAACGTCGCTATTCCCAAAACCAGCACGAGTAGTCTGAGTAGCAGAGACAATTGGTACATCAGACTCAACAGCGAGACCACGAAGTTCCTCCGCAATCGCCTTAACGTACGTGTAGGAGTTAACAATAGCCCCCTTATACCTCGATGATGCACAGATGTTTAGATAATCGATAAAGATAATGTCTGGCGAGAAAGATTTCTTTAGTGCCAGTTCATTTAGAAGCGAACGAAAGTGTCCGACGTGAGCAGATGCTGTAGGGTATTCCTTGATAATAAGTTTACCCTCTGTCTTGCGTGACAGGTCAGCAACTTTAGATTCAAAGATCATCCGTGGAAGTTCAGCGATGTCTTTGATGTTGATGTTAAGGAGATTCGCATCGATACGTTCTGCGATCTTTTCCTCAGACATCTCCAGTGTAACATACAAGACGTTCTTTCCCTGAGCAAGATACGCTGCTGCACAGTGACACATAAAGAGTGACTTACCAACACCTGTACCTGCCAAGGCAACGTTCAGAGTTTTGTTGGGGATACCACCCTTAGTAATTTTGTTAAAGAGATCAAGATCGAAGGGAAGTTTTTCCTCGTCTTGAGTATAGAAGTCGAAACGTTCTTGATAGTCATCGAGATAATCGTGACCAATGTGATCGTCAAAAGATACGGAGAGTGCTTCCTTCAGGATCTCAGGGATAGCGTCTCTAGACTGCTTCTCATCCTTGCCGTCAGCAAGTTTGATGCTCGCCATAAGTGCGAGATAGATGGCACGATCTTTACACCACTTCTCGGTAGCATCGATCAACCAATCTTTTGTAGGATCCTCGGTTACATCCGAGAAAGATTTACAGATACTTCGGACTTCACTAAACGTCTGATCAGAAACGTCGTCCCGTCGTTCGATTTCAATAAGAACAACCTCCGTGGTCGGGAGACGGTCATACTTAGCAGCGAATTTTCCGATTTCCTCAAAAATGAGCTTCTCGTTAAGTTCTTCATAATATTCAGATTTAATAAAAGGTAAGACCTTGCGGAAATACTCCTCATCTCTGAAGAGATTCCGCAAGATTGTTTGTTCTACACGCTCATTCATTACCGTACTTAAACTCCTTGGCAGCGCATTCATCAAGGGCTTGCATTACCTCAGGGGTGAAATACTTTTCGGGGTCGGCAAGAATCTGTTTGGGGTAAACGGAAGAACCGTTGACTTTGTAGCGATTGCCTACTCTTTCAAAGACACCATATGCTTCGCCAAGTTCCAGGAGACCGTAGTAACGATCCAGACCTCGTTCGTCATAGAAGAGTCGTGTTTTTACTTTGCAGTTTTCTTTTGTGAATCGGGACTTACGATTCGTGGCAGTAATGATATTGCCAACAACTTCGGTACCGTCCTTTTCCTTCGCCTTCGATAGGAAAATAATGTTAGAAGCAGCGTACTTGAGACCTGTTCCACCACCCATCTCCTTAGTAGGAACATAGGCACCCACAACCTCGTAGGTGTGGTTGGTAACCAGCAGTGGTATATTCGCTCGACCTAGATTTAGCGTCAGGACACGGAAGATAGACTTAACCACTTGGGCGCGAGTCATATCACGGGTGTCTTTTCCTGCTGCGGAATCTTCCATCTCCTTAGAGGTGGAAAGGTTACCAAGACTATCTAGGACCATAAAGATGGGGACCCTTTCTTTCTCAGGCAATTTTTCGTATTCGCTGACAATCTTCATTGCCTGCGTACGGAACTGCTGGACAGTAACGACAGGAACAAGTCCGACACGATTGATATCAATGCCGCGTTCTGCCATCATATCCTTGGAGATAGCAGACTCAGACTCGAAATAAATGACGTTGCCTGTAGGATTACTATCAAGGAAATGGCGAATGACGCTGAGAGCAAAAAAAGTCTTTCCCGTGCTTGATTCTCCTGCCAAGGCTGTGACTTTATTAGAGGGAAGACCTCCAAAAATAGAACCACTAACGAGGGCGTTAAAAATATAAGACCCAGTGTCAACCCACCCAGCAATGTCACCTGCAGCAACACCGTCAGAGACAACTGTAGCGTGTTCATTACCAAGCTCCTTGATAACGCTGTTTAGAAAAGACATCAGAAAAACTCCATAAGACTACCAGTGCGTTCTGCTTTCCAACCGATGCATTCTAGCACAGTACGGAGGGGTTCGTAGAACGCTTTTTCAAATTGTTTGTCAAAATCAATATACTTCTCAAGACCGAACTCGGTAGGCAGGTCTTGGAAGAACGAGATCACGTTCTCCTGTATAGGATTCGGTTCTTTCAGGTAGATGAATTTAATCTTTTCACCTTCCTGAATACGTGCGTGTTTGTTTTCGATCTTATGTTTTTTAATATAGTGATTGTATAACAGGGCACCACGCACGTGAATGGGACAACCCTTCTTGTAGATAGTAGGAGGGTGTGTGTAATTACCAATGTTATTACAACCACGAGGGAAAGCAACCTCAGCAAGATTTGCTTTACGTGTTTCTTTCTTGCACTTAGCAATGTAGTCAATAACGGTATCGTTATCAGACGACATAATTAAACGGAACGCTTTCTTCAGTCGATCTCTGAAGAACTGAGGAACAGAGGAGCGTGCTGTCTCCAAACCCATAATCTTCATCTTGGGTTCAGCATATGCAACACCTTCGCTGTTCCACACGTTGAGAATGTATCGCTTCTTCGCGGTCCAGATGCCACGGTCAGCGATGTTCTCACGCTTCATTTGCATTTTTTGGTCGTATGCCGAAACGTACGTTGCAAGCTCTTGATATGAACGTTCAATAAAAGGTTCCAGTTTCTCCTGGCAGATCTTATCAAGTATCGAAACAATTGCTGCTTTATCGCTAGACTTATTACTAAAAAATTTAGTAACAAGAGGTCCAAGGTTAAGATAGATCGAATCAGTATCTGATGCGATAACATAATCTACACCCTTTGTTTGCAAAACGCTATTTAGATACGAATTTACTTTGCCTTCAATCCACCTAATCGAGACTTGACCGCTGAGAGTAATCGCCTCAGCATTTGCCAACTTGTAATACCTGAAGTATTGGTTTCCGATGGCACCATAGGCAGAGTTGAGTTGAATCTTCCTTGCCATCTGGAAGTTGTTGTATCTAGAAATGGTCTTTTGAAGTGAATCGGACGGAGATGCTTCGTATTCTTGTTTTGCATCCAGCATCTTACGCTTGTAAACCTTTCGTTCATCATAGATTTTCTCCATAAGTTCGGGAAGGAAACCACGCACATCCTTACGGTACATAGCACCGTTTGCACAACAGGCGTAGTCTTCATTAGTTATAAAGTCACGGTTGAGGATACGATCAACCGATGCTCTAGGATGTCTCTCATCGACCAAGGTCTCAGGAGAGATGTTGTACTGCATAATCAAGTGCGGGTACAGAGAGTTAAGGTCAAAGTTTACAACCCAGTCATAGATTCCTGGGACAGGTTCCTTAACGTATGCACCAGCATATTGAACAGACTTCTCTTGCTTGATCTTAGGAGGAATAGCAATGTTCCTCTTACGTAGATAGTTGTAGATGATGGCATCCCACACTCTTACCTGAGAGAACACGTCCTCCAGGTTTACCTTAGCATCATATGCCAAAGTGAATGCGAGATCCATCAACTTCATCTTGTCTTCAAGACGATCGACAAGACGCACGTCGTGGATGTTGTAGTCCACGAACTTTTTCCAATCGTTTGTGTAGAACTGTTTGAAGGTATCGTACTCGCTGTGATCGAGTTTTTGTTGACCAAGTTCTACAAAAGCGATATGGTCGAGTCGGTAAGACTCCTGGTTTGTATAAGTAAACTTCCTATACAAATCCAGGTAGTCCAGCACAGTAATCCCAGAAACATCAAAAGAGATGTTCTTACGTCCTTGGATATTAATTTCACGGGAACTGAGAAGTTTCCAAGGTGAAAAGAGTTTCGTAGTCTTGTCTCCAAGAATACGAGCAAGACGGTTACAGATATAGGGAACGTCGAACAGTTGTACGTTCCAACCTGTAATAACGTCAGGATAGTTCTCGGTCCACCAAGCGAGGTACATCTTGAGTAGTTCCTGCTCATCAGCACAGTGTGTGTAGTTCACTTCCGCCTTAGAGGTCTTGTAGGGGCGCGAACCCCATACGTGATAGATCCCTGTAAAACTGTCCTTGACGGTGATCAGCAAGATCTCCTGATCAGCAGATTCAATGTCTGGGAATCCATTCTCTGCTGCGGTTTCGATATCGATCGTGAACACACGGATCTTACTAGGATCGTAATCAACTTCACCAGGGAAGTTGTCACTGATCCATTGATACAAGTATGCCTGATTACCATACACAGTAAACCCTTCGACATCTTCATAACGTTTGCAGAATTCTCTGCAGTCACGGATGCCTCCAGGTTGAATAGGGCGGACAGGTTCACCCTCAAGTGTGGTGTATCCTGTTCCGCCCTTATTAGACTTCACATACAATGTAGGATAGAATTCATCACGAATACGGACCTCTTGGTGTCCGTCATAACCACGAACAAGAATGCGATCACCGACTTGATCAACGTTCTTGTAGAATCTCATTGTATGCTTTGACTAGGTACTCGTTTGGTTCGACAATGGTGAGAATCGAATCGCTGTGGATCATCATCTCATCTTGTATGGTAACATCCTTGAGGAGCCGTGTCAAGTTACCGTCTTCGTCCAACTCATAGGGTTTGACCAGAAGGACATCAGGCTCACCAGGGAGTTCCGCTGCAGTCTCCTCAATCTGGCTTAATAATACCTTGTCGTTCTTGAGTAGCAGCACTTGCAGATTCAAGTTGTTCATCGGTTTCACCAAAACGTTCGATAAAGTGTTTTGCCAATGCTTCGATCGGCATCGTAATAGTAATAAAAGAAGACTCCCGAATCAGGAATCGACGCTCTGCAGCAAGGGGTGCCCAGTTTTCAAAGAGAACGTTAGGACCTTTCTCAGGATCCTCCATATTCTTCATAATCTTCACGATCTGGGGGTCGCGAAGAATGTATCCAGTAGGACCGTTCTCGCCATCTGGACGCATTTCATACACGTCAGCGATCACGTCCTCACCAGACTTCATCAGGATCAGTTGTACGGACATAATAGTTACTAGGTCAAGGTCATTATAAAGGACCCCCCGACCGAAGTCAAGGGGTCCAGTATGGCACGCAGGGAGTCTTAGTATTTAGAGGAAATCCTGGCGCTGGAAGTGCTCGGGGACAACTTTTTGCAGTTCAATTCTCAGGAGACCATCTTCAAATTGAACATCATCCACTCTCCAATCTTCTGTTAGGGTCCAGGATCGGGTGAAGCTACGTTGGGCAATGCCCTTATGAGAATAATTCACATCAGTTTCTTTATCTTCTTTCTGTCCTTCGACAAAAAGTTTACCGTGTTCGGTGTAGACAAAGACTTCCGCTTTCTTGAAACCAGCAAGTGCGATTTCAACCACCTGTTTCACATTTGATTCGTGAATAACATTATAAGGCGGATAATTTTTGGTAGTCTCGTGCAGTGCGCCGACTCTTTCAAACCAATCCTCAGCACCAATAGAATACTTAAGGATCTTATCCATCAGTTCTGGCATATCGGCAGCAGTGTACCTTACGACTCTGTTCATCTTCGTAGCTCCTTTAAAGCGAGTTTGTGTTGTGTGGTCCCCGAAGGCAACCTTTGGCGTTGAAGGGGTTCTGTCGAACCAAAACCTCCAACAGTACTAATTATAACACCACACAAAAAAAGACGGGTGTGGTAACCCGTCCAATGTAGCGTATATTCCGTATGTAGCGTGTCGCGCACGAAAAGGCGACGAACTATTTAGGGGGAGACCAGAGTTTGGGGTTTGCTCTACCTTCAGTCTGATCGAATCGTAGAAAATCTTTACGATACTTGTCCCAATAATGATCAAACAGATCTACTTTTTTACTACAAACAGCGATGTCATATTTTTTCTGACCGTTCTCGTAGTAAGTTACAATGTACGCAGTGTTTGGAAGTGATTTGTCTTCTGCTTTAGAAGGATCACAGTCTTCGTATAGAACTCTTACTTTACTCATTGTTTAGGTTTTTCACTGATAAAAGCACTCTTTCCTGCAGGTGGCAGCGACAGGGCGAGCATAGAAACTAGGGAATATCGGACGTGACCTTCAGGGTACCAGGCAGGGTTGTAGTTAGCAGTGTGGAACATAGATCCACGATACCCTGAGATGCAGTTAAAACCGCCTGGGACGACGCCTTCCAGGTTGTAGACTTCATCACCAGTGAACCACACCCAATCGTCAGGGACGCCCGCTCCGACCCTGTTGATGTCCATTACCTGTGAGATCGTGGAAGGACGCAGACCAGACTTCTGCTCCATCTCCCTCACGTCCAACCACTTCTGACCTTCGACATTGATGGAGAAGATAGCAGTGCCATCATCCTCGTGCATATCGTCAGAAAGAAACAAGTTGAATGCAAAATCACCAGGGTCAACGTGAGGACGATAGTTAGAATCAATCGCCTTCATATCCCTCCAGAACACGTTACAATAGCAACAGAAATCCTGCCACTGAATGTTACGTGACGTGATCTTCTTTTTGAAAAGCATATCGCGCAGATACTGCACGTATGGTTTCATCCACTCGTTAGCAATAGGTTGCTGCATACCAGGAGCACCAGTCTTGTCGGGAACAAGATTGTTAGTGCCAGCAATGTATGCCGAGTTGATCAGAAAATCTCTGACATCATAAGGATTCATAAGAGCATTTTCCACAGCAACATAACGTGCCTCAGGAAAATCTTTACTGATCGAACCGATGTATTCCTTACGATTAGGGTTCAGTTCAAATAGTGTTTCAAGTTCACTGGGAAAAATAATCCTTCCCTTGAAATCATTATCTAAGGTAAGCATAATTAAGATTCAGGAGTTTTTTTCTTTCCGATATTGTACTTAGATTCCAAGATCCACTCACTCTTTTCTTTAAAAGCGAGCACTTTGATTTGATTTAGAGGTGCGACGTTAGCAATCTTTTCCTGACTAACAGCGCAGATAGTAACCAGTCCCCAATCAACCAAGAGTTGAATGATACGGTTGCGACGCTGAATATCATTCATACTCAGGTTAGTTTGCTTGCCATCCAGGGCAAACAACTCCTTAAAATGAACAATATAATACTTGCCACGTTTATGCAAGATGTGACAAGATTGATAAATCTTTTTTTCCTTACGAGAAGCAACACCAATACGGGTCAGAGTCTCACGAACCTTCAAAAAATCATCAGGTTCTTTGAGAACAACTTCGACCATATGGTTCTCGTTCCATTCCACAAATTCTTCACTCATTTACTGCCACCAGTATCAATTAGGGTTTTAATCTCAGATATCTGAGAGGTGGTCAACACCTGCAGGGCTTGGCGAGCTTTTTCATTACTATAACCATAGTAAGTTTTTACCGCATCAAGATCATCAAGTTTTGACTGTTTCAACCAGGGAGAGAAACGCTTCCTCGGTCTCAGAGTATTTATATAGTAGTCATACTGCATCTTCTTATCCAGGTGCTGATGAAAATTCATCTCATTAGCGTGAAGAATGCAGTCAAGATGACCTGACAGGCAGCGATTGATCACAAAGGGTGGGTAGTTTTTGTGATCATCGGGATCCCAGATGTCTTTTTTAGATTGGTTGATTGAGTACAGGTAGTCTTTGAGTTCCAATGTCGGATCACCCCGCTAATAATAAAAAGATTAGTAACCAAATAAGAAATAAGTATAACGCTGCGTACGATAACCACGTAGTTATCATAGGGTTTGGTTTTGTCATCAGAAAAACTCCCTAGCGAATACTTCCAGATGTCCAGGATCTTAGAGTTTGCCACCGACAACACCATCGAACACTGCCTGTTCGCCGTCGTAGCCATCCTCTGCCCACTTGAGATGCCAGTAGGTCATTTCGATAACGTCCTCCAGGTGAAGACCTGTGATAACAGTCTTACCAGTAGTAGTTTCTTCACTGACGCTACTATGCAAACCGAATCGTGTCTTAAAGAAACGGACTTGACCTAGACGTTCTTCGCCTTCGTAGTATGCCCAGTTCGTAACCCACTTAGCAGCAGGTGGAAGTTCAAAACGTACGGACTGGTCCGAAGACTGTTCGTCCACTAGAGTTGAATCGGTAGATTTGGGTTTTTCCGTTAGTGAGAGTGACAACTACTTCGTCTCCTTGAATAAGTGCGTTTTGTACATCGACCCCAAAGGTCTGGAGGACACCAGCTGAGGTGTCAACAATCTGTGCGCGACCACCTGCGGCGCGAGCGATAATGTTTCCCATTATTTGTACCAGAGATTGCTACTATTATCTATAGAATAATTAACAAGCAGTAATTCTTTACGCTTGTCTTGGTCAGCACCATAGGTAGAGGTGGACCGCATCGTATAGGTAAGATCCCACTGCAGTTTAGCGAAGGTGGGATAGAGATCTTCTACTTCCTGACAGGAGTTGTAGGTGATCATTGTGCGCCCCCTGAAGTCCTTCAGGAGGTCTGCCATACGCTGATGGTCGAACTGCTTATGCAGGTCACCCTTAGACCCGTACAGGTTGTCCTTGATAGCGTACGGAGGGTCTAGGAAGTTGAATGCATCCACGTCGATAACGTCAGCATAGTCATCGTTCCTGATGTCCCACCGCTGGATCATCTGATGATAGAAGATCAGTGAGGAGATACCGTTGTTGCTGAAGTTAGACTGAGATGCTTGCCCCGAGAAAGAACTGTTCTCACTCAGACCAGAGAAACTACATTTGTTGCAGATATAGAAGTTAAGAGCGTTCTCGTAAATGCCAGGATTCTCCTGCAGTTGCTCCTTTGCTTTCACAAATGCTGCACGGTGTGCCTTAATAACATCATCCTTGTCTTCGTAATCAGACAGATCTTGTTTGATGCTGAACAGATGTGACTGCAACCGAGGACCTTCGTCCCTCAGCGTCAACCAAAAACAGTAGAGGGGATAGTAAAGATCACTGACAGTAATCTTGAGACTGGGGTTGCGACGTGCAAGAGCAATCGCCATAGAACCACCACCAAGGAAACCCTCAGTGTAAGCATCAAACTTCTCAGGAATGTAATCGAGAAGGAACTTAGTAGCACGTGATTTACCACCAGGGTAACGCAGAGGTGTCTTGAACTTTTTACTCATAATAAGGAATAGGTACCAGTTTGGTATTGAAGATATCGATGTTGCGTTCAAAGACGGGGTACGCTTGGCACACGCCCTTGTCGGAACTACAATCCTCCATTGCTAACCAGTTCAGATCATCAATGATATCATACCCGATGCTGCAACGGATGCCTTTGAAAGGTTTCGGTACAACACGGTGCAGCAGGGGACCAGGACCAATGTAGTGGAGTCCCTGCTCGTTAGGAATCACACGGGTGATGCCTTCTTTATTCAGAGGATGCTCATCGCGATCGTTAGCATCTTCCAGATACCACTGAGTAATATCATCACGCTCCTCATTTGATGTGGGAATGCGATCAGCGAATACAGTATCTGTTGCTTTGTCGCTGAGGTGCACGAAACCGTGATACCTGCAGTAACTGTGGTTGTGCCAACCAAGAGAAAGTCTGCCAAGATCTTCCTGACGGTGCACATTCAACCAGGCGTGAATCCACAGAGGTTTTGTTTTCAGTTCTGGGTGAGAACGAATCTGTCGAAACATTTGGTTCCACAGTTCGTAAAAATTAGGAAGCGTAGAAGACAGACAGATGATGTTGTAAGCGTTCTTGCTCAACGTCATATCCCAATCACTGTCGTCTACAGACTCAGCACTCATTGCCATCTTAGACATATTAGAGATGCTGCCCTTCCACAGATCGTAGCAAGACTTTGCTTCACCAAGAACACCACGGAAGTTCACGTCCACTTTATAGGTACGTGTGAGGTCCATCAGACTCTCACAATCGTAGTGACGCTCTCTAGCAATCTCGCGTTCTTTAGGTAATGTCATTTGAATTCACACTCCACCATAATCTGTGTCATACAAGCAAGCAGGTTGATTTCTTGGTCAGCAACAAATGCGGTTTTGTACTGATACTCACCGATGATCAACACCAATTGCGGCACAGATTTTCCGACAAGGGTATTTAAGAGTACATCGTAAACCTTGCGCAAAATCATATTGGGATCGTTGTCAAGATTCTCCACCACCCACTGACGAACAG
>CEOO01099186.1_pt1 | contig 15475 bp, 11 predicted proteins | sample 530321 | NCBI WGS metagenome assembly CEOO01 (sample SAMEA2619927, study PRJEB7988) | marine metagenome | biome: marine biome (ENVO:00000447); feature: surface water layer (ENVO:00002042); material: "saline water (ENVO:00002010), including plankton (ENVO:xxxxxxxx)" | depth 5 m
TAACTAATTTATCAAAATTAGTATTGGTAGGAGTAGCAGGAGGTTCAATTAATTGAGAACTTCCACCATCATTTGTTTTAATATAATCATTTATGTCTGGTATTTTTGAGGTGGTTGATGTGCTGTTATTTACAGTGTATTCATTTGCACCTCCTGAAATCTCTTCGTGTGCTTCGCCACCTGTAGAAAAGTCATTACCTCCATTCATAATTTTAAAAACAGGTTGGAAGTTAATTGTTGGAGGATTTCCATTATTAGGGTTGCCGCCATATTGACTATTCTCGTCTAATCCAGCTGTAGGTTTTACTGTGTCTGCAAAAGGAGAAGTATGAATAAAATCATTTAATTTTTGTATATCGTTTCCAGTAACAACCTTAATAGTATCAGCGGTGTCTAAACCTTCAACATCTTGTGTTTCAATATGGATAAAAGGCTCATTGATTTTGGTAATACTCCATTGTCTATTTCTTTTGGAATCAGATAAAAAGACAACAAGTTCTCCGATATCAAATTTTCTACTGGCTTCGTTTAAGCTTAGATTAGAAGGAGGCGTGTCAGTGGGAGGAGGAGGTATTTCTTCACCAGGACTCAATGAATCAATAGCATATCCTTTTGGAGCATTATCGGGAGGAGTGTCTAATGGACTATGTGGTGAAAATAATGGTTTTTCTTCTAGAGAGCCGGTTGATTGGATGCTCTTTTTACTATCAGGAGTTATAGGGTGATAAGATTCACTGTCTGCTGGACTGACAGCACTATTTAAAGCAGCTGTAACATCAACAATATTTTCAGGTTCTTCCTTAGTTTCTTCTTTAGATTCAACCTCTTCTATAATAGGATCTTTCAATGGATTCTTCAATGCTTCATTTATATCTTGAATAATTTCCTTAGAAGTCTTTTTAGATTTCAAAAGTGTTTCAATATTTACAGAATTGGTCATATTTTCAATTTGTTCAATATTTTCATCTGTAATAATTCTCATTTGTACATTAATGGCCATAAGTTCTTGCATAAGTAATTTGAAAGAATAAGGAACACTTAATATACTGAAAGAACGACCATATTTGGTAACATTTTGTAAGTTCAAGTTATTATCAACACTATTAAGGAATTTAATAGGTCCATCAATTAATGGGCTCATAAATATATTTTTATTAGGATTATAAAGACACATAAGACCAGTAGCATTACAAACAGCAATATGATATTTATCAGATCTTTCATTCATTGATTCTCTTAAAAATTCAGATGCTCCATGACCAACAAGTCCATCGCGTTCCATCTCTCCGATTCTTAAACCTCCATCATTTGCTCTACCACTAACAGGTTGTTTTGTTAAAGTGGTTTTAGGTCCAGATGAGCGATAATTAATTTTATCTTTAACCATATGTTTAAGTCTCATATAGTAATTAGGACCTATGAAAACATCAGATTCAAGTTGTTGTCCAGTCATACCATTATATAATATTTCATTGCCACTGGAATGATATCCAAGTTCTGTTAATAATTTACCATATACACCAATCTTAGAACCATCATTAACAAAAGCAGTGCAATCACCAAAACAACCAAGTTGAACACTAGCTTTTCCGACTAAACATTCAACTAATTGTCCAATAGTCATTCTAGTAGGAATAGCATGTGGATTAATAATAAGGTCGGGTTTTAATCCATCTTTTGTAAAAGGCATATCAGCTTCAGGAATAATCATACCAATGGTTCCCTTTTGTCCAGCTCTAGATGCCATTTTATCTCCAATAGCAGGGACTCTATCTTCTCTAACTCTAACTTTTGCAATTCTAGTGCCTTCTTCGCCTTCTGTAATAAATGACTTATCAACAATTCCTTTTTGTCCTTTTTTAGGTCCAATGGATAAATCGCTAGAAACATTTTCTTTATCAATATCGTCCATTGTCATTCCAATTAAAATAGTTTTATCATTTACTTCAGTTTCTTCTTTAATCAGTCCATGTTTATCAAGCTTATTGTAATCAAAACCCTGTTTCAATTTAACACTAGATTCATCATTTTCAATATTCTTAATAACTTTATTTCGCATTTGGTCATTAATTTTTTCTTTTTCTTCGTGTGTTTCATAAGAACTATAATAAGTGGTTTTAAATAAACCTCTTTTAATGGCTCCCTCATTAATTAAAATGGCATCTTCAACATTGTAACCAGTATAACACATAATAGCAACAATAGTATTAGAACCATAAGCGTTTTGACCATTATCAATATATTCAAGATATCTACTTCTTACGATGGGACTTTGACCATAATTTAATACGATTCCAGTTTTATCCAATCTTAGATGGTGATTAGAATGATAAAGAGAACATGCTTGCTTACTTTGACCACAAGAGAAAGAATTACGAGTTCCAGGATTATTCTCAGGAAAATTAATTAAATTACACATAACACCAAAAATGAATGATTGATGTATTTCCATATGAGTAAAATGTTTATTTTCAGTTAAATGTTCTTTTGATAATGCAATAAGGGATTGTTCTGTTTCATTAGAGTCAATATAATCAATAATACCTTTTTTAGCGTTGAATTTTTCTAGTCGTGCAGGATTTTTATCTTTTACTTCAGTGTAAAGGTCATCTAATTCATATAAAAGATTATCTTTATAATTGAAATTAATTTTCTTTTCGTTCCATCCAGTTAAAAGTTGAGACCAAGATAATTCATTTTTCTGTATTAATTCTACAAGTTCTTCACTTTCATAAGAGAATTTCTTATTGTTTTCATCATAATAGAAAATGGGTCTGCAGATTCTACCTCCGTCAGTATAAATATAGATGGCTTTAGATTTAACATCAAAAGAAACACTAGTAAATGTGGGTATAAGACCATTTCTTCTGAATAATTTAATCTTTTCAATGGTCTCATGTGGTTCATCAATAACACCACACCAGTATCCATTAACAAATACTTTAATTTTTTTAGCAATGACGGGTAATGCGTAATCATTAATAGGTTTTAAAGCAACTTTTTCTTTTAGCCATTCAATAATTAATGTTCTGGAATAAGGTTGAGAAATATAACTAGAAATAGCCAAATGTTTATGTAAGCCAATATTTCCACCATCGGGTGTATCAATAGGGTCTATAAAACCCCAGTGAGAACCGTGTAAAACACGAGGTCCAACAACTTTTGCAGTAGCATCCATTGGTAAATTAGTTTTTCTAAGATGACTAATCATAGAATTAAATGAAAGTCTATTAAGGTCTTGAACAATGCCGACTTTTTTAGTATGTGCATAAGCTCCCCAATTACCCTTCATTGCTTTTCTGAATCCTTCTTCAACCAATTTTTGATTAAAAATAGGTCTATTTTGCATAATGAGACCATACATGTTCTTAGCATAAATATTTTGATTGAAATAAACAATTTTTTCAAGGTCTTGTTGAATTTTACGCTGTTGAATACTATAATAATCTCTAAAAAGATCATACATAAGAGAACCGACTAGTTCAATTCTTTTAAATTTAAAATGGTCTCTATCAGTAGGAGTTTGAATATTTTTATGAACTTTGAGTAAATCAAATACCATATTACCCAAGAAATATGCTTTTTCGTTAAAATTAGTTTCACCGATGTGAGGTAAAAAGTAATCAGTTAATATTTCAAGAGCATGATGCATGGTTTTACCTTTTGTAAGAGTTCCAATATAAAAAAGTGCATCATTTTGATTATATACGAAGCTTCCATCATGAACTGAAGGTTGGAAAAAATCAACAAAATCTTCATATTTTTCAATATCTAAGAGACAATATTCAATAATTTTTTTATCACTAAGAATACCCAAGGCACGAAATAATATAAAAAGTGGAATATCAGAACGGACATTAGGTAGTTTTACAACAATTTGATGATTAGAATATTGTTTAGTAGGATTGACAATACCAACTACTAAGTTTCTTCTAGGCTTAGATACATTTTCAGATACAGATTTAATTTCTGCAGTGGTTAAATAAGTAGGTTCCTGAGTTTCATGTTTTTTAATATAAAGCATATTATCTCCGAATTTTTCCTGAGAAACGATAGTTTTTTCTTTACCATCAATAATAAAATAACCTCCAACATCATTTAAGCATTCACCAAGTTCATATCTAGAAGTTTTAGGTAATCCTTTTAGAATACAAAAATCACTTTGTAACATAATAGGGAATTTACCAAGATATACTTTTTCAAGTGTTAAATCTCTTTTTTGAATATTTTTTCCGATAAGAGAATCTTGTGTTTTTTCTTTCATCTTAGCAGCTTCATTAACACTAAAATTAGCAATATTAATATTACCCTTTTTAGCACCGCCATCTTTATCTTGTTCAATGAGTAAATCAGGTTCTTCTGAATCATCTAAAATGTTTATAAATTCAATGTCAATATCATAATGTATTGTCATTCCATAAGTCATATTTCGTAGTCTAGCTTCGTTTGGATACATATAATGAATATTGTTATCATTATCATAAATAATAGGTTTGCCAAAATATATTTTGTTTCCTTCTTTTCCTCCAAAATACATAACACACTTAGAACGGTATTCTTCTAACTCATTGTCATATAATGCGAAAATTTCAACAGGATTTTTTTCTTTAAAAATTTGAAAAATTCCGTGTTTGAAAAAGTCATTATAAGATTCAATATGATGGGTTACTAAATTTTGAGGATTATCTTCAAAATATTTGTGAATAACTTTCCATAAATCTTCGTTTTCCATAAGTAACTATATATAAAATACAGTATATATTTTATGTTATTTTATTTAGCAAATTAATATCTTTTAATAAATTATAAATGGAAAAGCTTTTTAAGACTTTATTCGGTCCTCTTGACCAAAAATACTGCAATTATTTCTTATTTCTTTCAATTTTAGGGTTCGTTCTTTTAGCCTTATTTTTGATTTCTTTTGTATTTGTTGGTGTAATGACAAAGAAGCCTTTTGATTTCTATTTAGGAGGTCTATTTGTAGCATTAACTTATTTATTATTTTATTTCCAATCTCGCTTATTACATTCAATGTGTGCTGGAACTTTAATTAAATAAATGAGTTATATTTATTAAAAAAGGTTAGTTTTATAATATAAGATAATGGATATTTTATATTATAGCAATTATTGTAAGCACAGTAAGAATGTTATAGGTATCCTTACAAAAAATAATATGAACGATAAATTAAGTTTCATATGTATAGATAATAGAAAGAAAGACCCTCAAACAAATCAAACATATATATCTCTAGAAAATGGAAGTAAAGTAATACTACCTCCAAATGTTCAACGAGTTCCAGCATTATTATGTGTAAAGAAGAGTTATCAATTAATATATGGAAATGATATTTTAAAATACTTTCATAGAGATATTAAGCAGGCAAATTTAAATGCTACTCAATTTGAAGGCGAACCAAGTGCCTATAGTTTTATAGGAAGTAGCGGTGGAACAAATATATTTTCTGAAAAATTTACGAGTTATTCAATGACGCCAGATGAATTAAGTGCAAAAGGAGTGAGTAGTAATAGACCATTGTATAATTATGTTTCGTATTCTGATAAAGTAGAAGTTATCAATACCCCAGATGATACATATAAACCAGATAAAATAGGAAGTGATTTAACAATAGATCAATTACAACAACAACGAATGAATGAAATAGAAAATAAATAAATAAGTTAAATTATTTAAATAATAATAAGTAAAGAGATTAGTATGGATAAAAAAACCATTTCTAAAGCATTTAACAATCTTTTTTTTGATTTTTTAGATGATGTTTTAGTAGTATTTCCTGAGAGTAAAGAAATACTGCATGCTAAGAAATCATTTGGTTTATTAAGAACAGCCAACCCAACTATTTTAATCAAAGCATGGAAAACACATGTATATGATAAATATCAAGAACATATTGATGGAGGAGATATTTCTTTTTTCTTTGAAAAAGATTATAGTGGAGATTTAAAAGATGTTAGAGGTGGAGATGATATCATAAAGATGATAGATAATATAAGAGGACCATTAGCAGGTATGGACGAAAATAATAAAAAACATTCTGCTGATTATGTATTAAAATTAAGTAAATTGTCAGTAATGTATCAAGATATTATAAAGGGATAATATAAATGGAACCTATTAAATTATTAAAAACAACTGTTTTTGCATCATTAATTGTTCAAATAATTACAGGAATTTTAAATATAGGAGTAGCTGCATTTGATTTCAAAGCATTTACATTTAGCGATGAAAGTAAAATTTTAGTGAAACTTTTATGGTTAGCCATTTTTGTACAAATTATAGAAGGTATTTTTTATGTTTGGTTAGCTAATTCATTTGATTTTGTAAAAAATATAACAGTATATCGTTATTATGACTGGTTTATAACAACACCAACCATGTTATTTATATTAATTGTCTATTTGTCTTATTTGAACGATAAAGAAAAAATTAAGAAAGAGGATTCACAAAATATAAACAACATTTTATTAGATAAAGAAGATGAATTAGATGAAAAGAAACTTCAAACAAATTTATTAGCGTTTTTAAAGGAAAATAGAGTATTATTTTCAATTATTGTAATATTAAATGCGTTAATGTTATTAGCAGGATTTTCAGGTGAAATGGGTTGGATAAAAAATAGCACAGCTGTAATGTTGGGTTTTATACCGTTTATTGGGTATTTTTATTTAATACATGAGTATTATGCAAAATTTACAAAAACAGGTAGTCTGTTATTTTGGATATTTACAGGAATATGGTCTTTGTATGGATTTTCTGCACTAGCACCTTATATTCCTAAGAATATTTCATATAATATTTTAGATTTAATATCAAAGAATTTTATGGAAATTTATTTATCAGTGGTATTACTTATGGTAATGAGAATTTAAATATGTATTTACCATCAATGCTTGTTATAGTTAAATGAAAATTAAATATAACAATTTTAAATATTATGAATCATTTAAATTAATAATTTAGAATTTGGTAAAAATAAAAATGTGTAAATTATAATGTCGTCTCATATTATAATATGATATTAAATGATAAAAGAAAACTTTTTGTATCTCAATGTATAAGAATAATAGCAACAATTATTATTTTACATAGTTTAAATATTCCAATATTTATGAAAATATTATTAATTATGATAACAGATTCTATAGATTGCGGAATACCTCGTTTTTTATTTGGGTCTGAAAATTGGATAGACTGTAATGCAAATATATATCAAGTGTCGGATAAAATAGTAGATATTATATGCTATGCGTTACTATTATTTTACGTGCTTAATAAAGGTGGTCTATCTCCTGGTTATAATTATTTAATAATACTATTATTTATTTATAGATTAATTGGAGTATATCTATTTTTATTAAAAAATAGTAGGAAATATTTGTTTTATTTTCCTAACTTTTTTTTAGAAATATGTCTAGGTCTAGCAGTTATTAATTATTTCCCAAATTTAAAAAATTTTAAAGTTATTATTCTTTTAATTATATTTATATATAAAATTATGTTAGAATATTATCTGCATTTTCGTGAAATAAAAAATAATTTTAAATAAGTATTTCATTAATATTTGCAACAGTCCATTCATTATTTCCTATTAAAGAACGCTCCCAATCCCATATATGTATTTCGTCATCAATATTATACAAAACTTTTACATTTTGCTTTAATGGTCCAACATAAATATCCCATAAATTAGCAGGAGCTTCATTTTGTAATTCTTGAATATCAAAATATCCAAAAATTTTATCATTTGACTTTGCATATTCAATTAATATAGAAGAAGTTAAAATTTTCACATCCGGTTTTTTAAAAATAATTTCTTGTTTATCTTGTATTTTATTAATATAATTTAAAGCTCTTGATAATTCAGGAGTAGTATAATTCTTTTTAATGAAATTTCTTTTATCTTTAAAATGATGGAAAATAGTTTCGTAACCCTTATTTGCACCGATTAAGAACTGTGGTTCATTGAATTTAATTTTTTCCTGGATCTCATGGTCGAACATATTTGGTTGATATTTATATTCAGGAAGCGATTTTAATATGTTTTTTATATCGTTTTGACATCTCCAGCCCCATGGAAATTTATTTGGTTCTATCACTTGTAATGTATATTTATGAATTAAAGGCATTAATTTACAATTTTTCATTATTTATAAATAAACTATATTATTTATAAATTATTTTTTTTTACAAATAGTTCTAATACATATATTATTTTCGTCTTTATATTTCGCCATATTAGGACCTTCTTCTATATATAAAATTTGAAAATTATTTTCATATAATATTTTTTTTAAATGTTCAATATCAATATAGTTTCTATAATGGTCTTTACCAAAAAAAACTTCATTATCCATATCTTTTATACTTCTTGCTTCAATAGCTAAATATGCGTTCTTTGGTATTGTCTTTAAAAATATAACTTGTTCATTATTAGTAATACTATGAAAAGTAAATCTAGAATAAATTAGATCATAATTTGTTTTATCATTATCTATAAAACTTTCTATCTTATAATCAAAATTGATTTTGTTATCAAATATAAATCCACAGTTATCAACACCAGTAACATTATATATTTTTGATAATTCATTACTATCTCTTCCATTTCCACAACCAGAATCCATTACATTTTTTATATTTTTTATATTTTTAAAGTAATCAATTATAAAGAAACAAAAGTCGCTTGGTTTTTGAATATTAGGTTTATTTTCATAAAATTGTTTCCAATATATTTTTTGATCACTCATTTAATATATAATTATATTATATATGAAGACACATAATCGTTTTAATACTATATTAGTGTTATTAATTATTATTCTTTTAGTATGCATGGGATATTTAATATATTTACAATTTTTTAAGAATATAGAAGGCATGGGAAATAATAATTCTCAAGAAAAATTAAATAATACATTAATTAAAATTACCAATTTATTAAATGAAAATAATATTCATGATTGGTTTATTGGATATGGAACATTATTAGGTATTGTTAGAGAAGATTCCTGTATTGAGAATGATGATGATATAGATATTATTGTTAATGTAAAAGAAAAAGATAAAATACATAATATTTTAAAAAATGAAGGTTTTACATTAGACCATCATACATGTGATAGAATAATTAAAACAAATGAAACAGATGAATATGCTTCTGTTGATTTTTACTTAAGTGAAGTAGATAATAAAGGTAATTTCAAAGATAACTGGGAAAATGTTTTATGGAGTAATTGTTATAATTCAGAACAGAAGCTAATTATTTATCAATGGAAAACTACGTATTTGCATTTACCAAATGATTACAAAACTAAATTAGTAAATAGATATGGAGAAGACTGGAAAACTCCACAAGACACGAAAGGTCCTAATCCACCTAAAGAAATTATTTAGAGTTGATTTGTAAATTATTTATCTCATTAAATTATATAAAATGAAACGACAACGACCACCATCACCATCACCATCAGAATCATCCTCTTCTATATTCAATCTATCTCGCTATATGCCTTCATTGAACGGACAGCCTGACCCGAGAGCTGCTAAAAAAAAGAAGGCAGAGGGCCTCATTGAAGAACATTATCAAGAACATAGAGGGCCTAGTAGGATGATTGACGAGAGAAAGGTTCGTCATGTATATAATGCATTATGTGATGCAATTAATTTAGATGATAATGACGAAGACAAAGAAGATATAATAGAAGTATTAATACATGATTATCCACATATAAAAACAGGTCCGGCTTACGGAACGGACGAAAGAACGTTATTAATGTATACTATTAATCAGTTTTTTTATCCTGAAGAGAATTTAAAAAGAAAACTACACGAATCCTGCGATCCTGAACTAATATTAAATACTCTTATTGCTTCTTATAATAGAAATAGAGTTGGAAAAGAAAAATTTAGTATGAATGAAAAAGTTTATACAGATGGAGATACTGATTTAATCAGATTAGTAAAACCAGATAATTGGGTATGGATAGGTAGTTTGAGATATCCTTATAATATGCCTGAATTAATTGATAGTATTTCAGAAATTAAGGATTTAGATTTAAGACAAGAAAATGATAACGGAAAACCTGCATTTTTAGTGCTTGTAGAAAATATAAAGCCGTGCTATCAAAAATGTAAGCCTATAAATGAAGGCAATCTAAATAAATACATGGAGGAAATTCCTTATCGTATAATAAGTATGTTAAAGACTGCTACTCAATTAATAAGAAATGACAAAACTGCTTCCTATACTCTAAGAACACAACAACATTTACAAAGCGCAATTAAAAGTATGATAACATTAATACCAATTATTGATGAAATCCACGACTACTTGCACGAAGTAGTAGGAGAACTAGAACAAGGTTGGGATGATTTATTCGTTGAAATTATATTAAACATTCCGCGTGACCTTGAACTAAGTAAATATAGTAAAAAACTAAAATTTGTAATGAAGAATAGAATATTTAAGGCGTGTATTAAAAAATATTTGATATCTTGTTTAGAGGATAGACACTATTTCGAAGATAATCAAGATTTAACAACAGCTGCAATAAATAGCATGGGAAATATACCTTCAAACGAAGAATATTTTAAATCTATTCGTGATAATGCACTTAACAATTTACAGGCCGAATATGATAATAGAATTCTAGATGCAAGAGCGACAGAACAGGGTACTGGTGAAGGTATTATTCAAGCTCAGCAAATAGTTGATGAAGAACAAGTAGCACGAGAAGAATTAGAGAATAGACTACCGATGAATGATGATGGAATGCCTACTGAGGAAGCTAACTCTGAATTTTTGAATCAGGCAAATGAACAGGGGGTTAGAGCACAAGTAATGGAACCAGGCGTAATAAGTAATATAATGCAATTTTCATCACCAAGTGGAAGAGATGTTCAAGTACCTCAGGAAGAAAATATACAAGACCCTTTTTGTAATTTTGTTCTTAGAACGGCAAATAACGATAATATACATGATATAGTTGAGGGAATACATAATTCAATTATGTTGTATATAGGAAATAGAATCTCTATTAACACAGATACAATAACAAACAACAAAACGATTCTGGGTATGTTATACGAAATTATTGATAATTACAGAGGACCAATGATTATAAATAATGTTATATATAATTGTCTGTATAGACCTTTGGGTATAGTAATAAACAATGAAGATATTCATCCAAAGCTCGGAGAAATTTTTGACAATTTGCCTGACGATATTCCGAGTAAGGAAGAATTTATAAATTTTCATGAAAATAAGATAAATGAACTACAACAGATGTCTAATTTTCCAAATTTACCTAACTTTCTTTTGACAGCAATGATGGAAACTCCTATAGATGACGATTATACTGTTTTTCTTTCTCGTCCCAATGAGCTTGATTTATTTCATGAGAATGAACCGCAAACTGTAGGAATTTTATGTATTAGAATGTATGAAAAAGTATTAAGAGAACATTTATATAATTCATTTTTTGAAAGAATGAGCACTTATGAAGGGTTTAACGAAATAATCTCTGTTGAAGAAGAACGAATCAATATTGTTCAAAACCTGGAATTCGTTTCTATGGAAGACTCAATATATGATGAATATCCACGTGATAATAATAATGGAGGTAAGAAAAGAACACATAAAAATAAATCATTAAAGAAAAACAAGAAAGGACAAAAAAATAAACGCACAAAAAAAAATATTGGAAAAAAAATGACGAAAAAGGTAAAAAAGAATGCGAAAAAGAAAAGTAAAAAAAGAAGTGTAAGATAATTATTACTATAGATAATAATAATTATGTAATCAAATATTCAAATATAAAAAAAAATATTTTCAGTTTGTTTATTTTTTATTTTTTCAATTGGGTCTTTAATTAATGGGCATTTGGAGTAAATATAGGTCCAAGAGCCATAATCAATAGTTTCGTTTTTTTCTGTTATATCTTTTGTGCATAAAACATTGACCATTTTATCAGCAACATTTTCGCTAATAATATTTTGTCCAAATAACCACCATTCATTAAAAGTTTTAAATTTAAAATCAGAGTAAGTCATGTTAATTTTATTAGCTTGCATTTGATTTAATTCTTGATCAATTTCATTAATAAATCTAGAATAGCTATTTATTTTCTCAATTTCATTTTTAATACCATAACTAATTTGGTGTTGCATAACTTTTGCATATTTTGTTATATATCTATTTTTACAACCTTGTAATAATACAAAACCCATACTATAAGCTTTTTCAGCAATACAACTAAGATTATACTTTTGTATTTCGTTTAAAATAACATTGCCACTTTCAACAGAACCACCAGGAGTATCTAAATATACATAAGTATTGTTTTTATTTTTCTTTTTGTTTAATTCATAAACAAAATTAGACGAAGTAGTATCGTCAATAGAACCTCTAATAACTAAGAAGTTATCGTTATGAAGCTGAATATTTCTAACCTTTTCAGCATTTGTTAAAAAAATAATAAAGACGCAAAAAAGTATTAAATGCATATATATACTAAATTATTTTTATCTAAATATCAATATAATTAATTTTCTTAATACAATCATCTAATATAAATAAAAGCTCACGAGGATGCATTGATAAAAAATATGTTCTTATAGATTCCATATTAATTTTGATTTTTACCAGTTTCAATGAAGGTATATGCACTTCTTTATGAATTTTATGAACCCAAAACATATAAGGTTCTTTATAATCGTCATCTTTTAGTATATAATAATGAATATATGCTTGATTAATTTTACTAAAAAATTCATTTAATACAAAATCAATATTTGTAAAATTATCTTTAAAACGTGAAAACATGTCAATAAATTGAAAATTTTTCTTAATTTTTTTGAGACATAAATACATGTATAAAATATTATTTGGAATGGAATCATATCTTTTTATAATTTCAAAATCAGTAGTTTCTAATTTTGTTTCCATACCAGAAGCATGTGTTAAAATATATTTATTAGGCATATTATCTGAATTTTCACTTTCATACCATGGGTCCATATAAGTTTTAAAATAGTATTCTTTTGGATAATATATAATACCGTTTAAATCTTGCAAATCAGATTCATATGATATTTTATAAATATTTTTGATAGATATAATATTATTAAAATTTTCAATCTTAAAAACAGTAATTAAATAAATTTTATCATTTCTAATTTTAAAATTATAGTTATATTTTTTATTAAAAAAGTTCAAAATATATAAATCGTTAATATTATCTTTTTCACCTCCTTTTAATAAATCTATAAATTTTCTATATAATTGAGAAGAGGGTTTTAATAGAAATCCTTTTCTTGACCTTTTATATTTTGTTACCAAAAACCATTTATCAATTCTATTATCATAGAATAAATTAATCAAATCACCATCAATAAATTCTGTAACTAAAAATTGAGCATCAAAATAGTTTTTTATTTGTGAATTAAACTCTGTGATGAAAGATTTGAATGACATAGTTTTGGGTCCCATAAAAGATAACATGTTTTTTTCTGGATATGAGAAAACAACATTTTTAAAAATACTATTTTTACGGTCATTATAACACAAAACAGATTTATCGTAATTTAAGATTTCATATCTTTTAAAATTACTATTTATTAATGTGGATTTCACCTTGAATTTATCAATATTTTTTCTATCCAATAAAATAGGATATTTATTCATTTTCATTTATTATATTTTTTTCTTTATTTCCATTCATTTATATTGTTAATACATTTTCAAAAATATAATTTAGATGCATAATATATATTTATTTATATATTATGGAAACTCAAACTGAAAATATGACAGCAGATAATATGAATGAACAACCTTTAGTTTTTGAATTAGGAGATATTATACAATTGGAATCACCAAGTCATGAAGAATTTCATCAAGTTGTTGCATATATAGATTATATTGATAATTCCCAATTATGTTTAATAGACACTGCTTCATCTAACAAAATAAATTTATTATTAAAAGAAGATGGCACATTATTTGAAGAATCCATTACCGCTATTTATTTATTAAGTAGAAGTAAAGAAAAAGGATTTGCTAGACAAAATGATTTACTCGTAAATAACTGGGTAAATTTAAAATTTGGTGGAGAAATACCTCAGTTAATTACTGGTCAAATAACTAATTTAGAAGAAGATATGATTGAAATAACAACTTGGCCAGAATTAAATGTTTTTTACATCAATTTTGGATATAAAGGAATTCCACTTGATATTCCTCTACAAGAAATCACTCTTCGTGAAAAGCCTATGCAATTAAAGAATGTATCTTCTCTAGCAAAATTAAAGGAACCTGTTAATGAAGATGAAGTATTAGATGAAAGCGAAATGCCTTCAATGGAATACAATGATATGGGTGAATCAGTTATTAGTATACCTGATAATGCTTTACCAGATGAAAACTTTAAAAATAAATTAGAAGAACTGTATATTGATGTTGATTCTATTCAATTTGGAGAAAAATTAGAAAAGATTGCTCAACTAGTAGAAGTTCCAGAAAACGAGAAAAGATTTAGTATTGAAGTTCAAGTAAATGATATGATGGATGAACTATTATCAACCATTCCAAATCATTTAAGAAGTAAAAGTGTTCTTGAGAACATACATAAATTAATTGCTAGATTTAAAGAATTGCGAAATGATTTTTCAATTGTTGATAAAAATGGCACGATTAACGATTATAAAAAATATAATTCCTATTACAAACCGCTAGTTGATAGAATTCACAAAATAGATACAAATTTAAAATGGATCATTCCTGTTGTTAAACAAAGAAACAAATTGTATCCTTTAAAAGAAGAAAATGAAATGGATTTTGAGAACAATAATGATTATGTAGTAGAAACAGTAGGAGATTTATTAGATAAGATTGAATCAAAACAGGAAAATTATTATCAAAAATCAAAAAATAATTTTGATTATGAGACATATGAAAAAGAAATGAGAGAATTAACTGTTCCTTTTGAAACTACTTTTGAAAAAGATAACGGGTTGCATTTTTCTAGTGTATTAACAGATATTGATGCTATTGTTGAGAACTTGGAAGATTTTCACAGTTCTGTTTTTAAACAATCAAAGATAAAAGGCAACTATATGGTTTCAAAAGAAAAATTTTTGATTCAAAGATATAATTTAGGTTTGGAAAAATCAGGTGAAACAATCTTAAAAAATGGCAAATCTATTTTTAAGAAAGAATCATTAACAGATAATGATGAAATCTCTATTCATTCTCTTTTAATGCTTCCTGAACCAGCCATGCGTTATTCTGAATTGTATTTTCCTTCTACATCTATACTAAAAAAATCAAATTTGCATTTTGAGTTTTTCTCTTTATCAAAAATTCTTAAGAACAATAAGGAAATCGTGCCTCATGTAATAGATGATTTATCAAAAGAATTTTCTTATTATGAGCAAAAAAATACAGAAGAAA
>CEOO01009691.1_pt1 | contig 15458 bp, 16 predicted proteins | sample 530321 | NCBI WGS metagenome assembly CEOO01 (sample SAMEA2619927, study PRJEB7988) | marine metagenome | biome: marine biome (ENVO:00000447); feature: surface water layer (ENVO:00002042); material: "saline water (ENVO:00002010), including plankton (ENVO:xxxxxxxx)" | depth 5 m
CCAGTTCATGGTTATTACAACCATCGCAATAATGGTTTTATTTATGCTAGGACTCTCAAAAAGATCAATCGTTCCTAATCGATTTCAGATGATTTGTGAACTATCATATAATTTTATAGCAAACTTACTCCGTGCAAATGTAGGTGATCAAGGAAGAAATTATTTCCCATTTGTCTTTTCACTATTTATGTTCGTTTTCTTCTGTAACTTAATTGGACTTATCCCATATACTTTCACTGTTACAAGCCATATCATTGTTACTTTTGCTTTCGCAGGTTTAATATTTATTGGGGTTACTCTTATTGGCTTTATTAAAAATGGCTTTGGATATTTAAGGATGTTTTATCCTTCTGGAGTTCCAGTATATATGGCTCCGATTATAATACCAATTGAAGTTATTTCATATCTTACAAAACCAGTAAGTCTATCCGTACGATTAATGGCAAATATGCTTGCAGGTCATAGTATAATCAAAATTTTTGCTGGGTTTATTGTTATGATGGGTTTTTTCGGAATCATACCTCTTGCAGGTCTTGTAGCTATTTACGCATTAGAAGTTTTTATTGCATTTTTACAAGCATATATTTTTACAATTTTAACATGTATTTATCTTAACGATGCATTGCATCCGCATCATTAATTTGAATTATAAGAATAACAAACGAAAGGAATAAAAATGGAAGTAGAAGCAGCAAAATTAATCGGTGCAGGACTAGCGACTATTGGTGTAGCTGGGCCTGGCGTAGGTTTGGGAACTGTATTTGGAGCATATATTTCAGGAATATTTAGAAACCCTTCAGTACAACAACAAGCTTTTGGTCAAGTTCTCTTGGGATTTGCTTTGGTTGAAGCTATTGCACTTTTTGCGCTAGTGATCGCATTCTTAATTCTCTTTGGATAATTAAGAATAAATTTCAGCAATGACTTTTCTTAAAAAATTATTTTTTCTCATCTCCTTTCTTCTGTGGCCCCAATTTGGATTCACGGAAGGAGATGGTCTTCCTCAGATGGATATTACAACTTTTCCATCTCAAGTATTTTGGCTCATTATAACCTTTGGGATCCTCTACTTATTTATGTGGAGAACTGCTATTCCAAAACTAAGAAATACAATTGAAGAAAGACAAGACAAAATACTCATTGACATTAATGAAGCTGAAAAAGTTAAGTCAGAGGCTGAAGAAACTTTAAAAGAATACGAAGAAAAAATGCAATCAGCATCAAAACAAGCTAGTGACATAATTAGCCAAGCAAAAAATAAATCTGATGCAATGATTGATGAGATCAAGAAAAAACAAGAACTCAAGCTCTCAAAAATGCTTAATGACTCTAAAGATAGAATTAGTAAGCAATATGAAGAATCTAGACAACAAATCGAAAATGCTAAGATTGAGTCTATTAAACTTATCAGTTCAAAGTTCCTCAATGATCTTCCAAGTGATGAAGATATAATGAAAGAGATAAATTAGGACAAATTATGGAATTCTTTTATCAACCAGCATCTTGGGTATTTATCGCATTTCTTATTTTTGTATCTATCGCTGTATACCTAAAGGTTCCAAATATGGTTACCAAGCTATTAGACGAACAGATAAATAAAATAAAAAATGATTTAGATGATGCGAGAAAATTAAAGGAAGATGCTAACTCTCTACTAGCTGAATACGAAAGAAAAATTGAGTCTGCTAACAAAGAAGCTGAAAATATAATAAATCAAGCTCAAAAGAATGCAGAAATTTATGAAGAGAGTTCAAATAGAAAAATTGAGGAGTTTATTTCAAGAAGTGAAAAAAATTCAATTGAAAAGATTCAGCAAGCAGAAAAAAGTGCTATTTACAAAATCAATGAAGAAATTGTAAATAAATCGATTGAAGCTTCCGAAAAGATAATTTCTAAAAATTTGAATGATCAGAATAATAAACTATTATTTGAAAGTTCAATAAATCAAATTAAAAAACTTCAAGATTAAGTAAATATTTTAACAATTTAATAAAATTATTTTATCTTTGTCATTCTAAGCTATAAATAGAATATGGCTGTATACACAAATATTACATTAGATGAATTAAATGAATTTTTGAAATTTTATTCTATCGGCAAAGCTGATGAACTAATTGGAATTAAATCCGGAATAGAAAATACTAATTATTTGGTTAAAATCAATAATCAAAAATATATTTTAACGCTCTTTGAGAAGCGCACCCATCAAGAAGATTTGCCATTCTTTTTTGAATTAATGAACCATTTAAATTCCAGTGGTATCAAATGCCCTCAAGTGATTAAATCAAAAGATAATGAGTATTTTAAATTATTAAAAGATAAACCAGCTTCTTTTACATCTTTTATTAGTGGTGAAACCCTTAGCCGCATTGAGCCAAATCATTGTTCTGAATTGGGGAAGGCTATGGCATTATTTCATAATGCTTCAAGTAGTCTAAAAATCAGTAGAGATAATCAAATGGGTTTTAAAAATTTTGATACTTTAATTGAAAAATTAGAAATTAAATCTTTTAATTCTGAAGACATTCCAATCAAGCTAATAAAAGATGAGTATAGATTCTTAAATGAAAATATATCCTTCAATTTACCTAAAGGCATAATTCATGCAGATTTATTCCCAGATAATGTTTTTTTTGAAAATCACTGCTTATCTGGAATAATCGATTTTTATTTTTCTTGTAATGACTATTATGCTTATGAAATTGCTATTTGTATCAATGCCTGGTGTTTTGAGGAAAATAGTAATGAGTTTAATATCTCTAAAGCAAGAAAACTTCTTTCCAGCTATAATCAAATAAGGGAACTCACTGAGGAAGAGATTAATAGTTTGCCATTATTTTCTAGGGCCGCAGCCTTAAGATTTCTATTGACTAGATTGATAGACTATTATCGAGAGACTAATGACTCACTTCTCATAAAAAAAGATCCATCAGAATATTTAAAAAAACTTAACTTTCATCAATCTGTTTCTAAGTCAAATGAATATGGATTATGACAATTAAAATTTATACAGATGGAGCTTGTTCAGGGAATCCAGGCAATGGGGGTTGGGGAGCTTTAATTCAAGAAAATGACAATGAAATAAAAATAAATGGAGGTGAGCTGAATACTACTAATAATAGAATGGAGCTGACAGCGGTAATTAAAGCGCTTGAATTATTTGAAAGATCGGTAGAAATAGAAATATATACTGACTCAAAATACGTCATGCAGGGCATCACTGAGTGGATTAAAAATTGGAAAAAAAATCAATGGAAAACATCACAAAAACAAGATGTGAAAAATAAAGATCTTTGGATCTTATTAGATAAGGCTTCAGAAAAGCATAAAATCGAATGGATTTGGGTAAAAGGTCATGCCGGTAACTATGGAAATGAAATGGCAGATAAACTTGCAACACAGGCGATAATTAAAAGTTAAATACTATCAATCATATTTAAGGCGCCGCTAAGTAATGCTTGTCCTGATTCTTGCTCTATAAAAAGTTCCTTAATTACTGAGTCAACTAAATACATAGAGAGCCTTTGTGTTTTTATTGAAGTTCCAAAAGGATCACTAAAATCTGTTCCTAAAGCTTTTGTAAACTCTGCTTTTGAGTCAGATAATACTAGAACCTTATCCTCAGCACCCAAACTCTTTATCCAAGCTGTATTTACAAATATATCATTTGTACTAAAGCATAATATTTCATCGATGCCTTTTGATTTTATAGCATCATAGTTATCTAAATATCCTGGAAGATGATTTCGGTGGCAGGTAGGAGTAAATGCTCCAGGCACACCTATTAAAACTACTTTCTTTCCTTTGCAATACTCTCTCAAAGAAAGAGCTTGTGGCCCATCCTTTTCATTCATTATAACAAGGTTTTCTTCAGGTATTTGATCACCTACTTTTATACTCATAATCAGATCTTCCTTTTTTTTATTTTATAATATCCAATGATTTCAAGGTGTAAAGTTATTAGTCTTCAGCATCCAGACATGAGAAGATTAGATGATCCTGCCATTTGCCATTAATCTTAAGGTACTTTCTAGCCGTCCCTTCGAAATAAAAGTTATTTTTCTTTAGAACATTTAAGGATGGTACGTTTGATTCTAAACATGCTGCCTCAATACGATGCAAGTCAAGTTCATTAAAAATAAAATTTTTAATAATCAAAATCGACTCTGACATAAATCCAAGACCAATTCTATCTTTTGCAATCCAATATCCGATAGAACAGCTTTGTAAAACTCCCCTTTGAACATTATTTATGTTTAATTCACCTATCAAATCATTAGTTTTTTTATCAAAAATAAGAAAGGGATATGCCTCATCATTATTAATCAACTTTTCATAAACCTTAACTCTTCTTAAGAAAGAATTTCTCTCAAGGTCATTAAGAGGCCAAGTAGGTTCCCAGGGTTTTAGATGAGCCATATTCTCTCTTCTAGTATTCGACCATTCTTCCCAATCTCTATATTCCGGAGACCTTAAATATACTCTTTCACCATCAAGAAGTTTCGGTATTTTCTTTGAGGGATATGAAGATAAGAATGACATATGATTAATTTTTAGATTCAATTTTAAGTTTAACTTCTTCAACACTGTTGTTCAAGCTATCAAATTTTTCGATGGCCTCAAATAAGTCTTCATAACCACTCAATAAATTAGTTTTCTTTTGAATAGAGCTTTCTACTGTATCAAGAAATTTAACTGGGTGAGCTGTTCCTAAAATTAAATTATTATTGATAGATTTGTTTTGTCTTGATGCGTGAATACCAATTGCAGTATGAGGATCAACTAAATAATCATCTTTTTCAAAAGTTTCTCTAATTACATTTGATACTCTTTCCATGTTAACTTTTGCAGAAGAAAAATATTTTTGGCAAATTTCAAGATATTCAGAAGTAATACTGATATAACCATTTTTTTTAAAGTTCATCATTTTTTTACTTATCTCCGAACTTGAACGACTAAGAGCATCAAATAAAAATCTCTCAAAGTTACTTGCAACTTGAATATCCATACTAGGACTTGAAGTTTTTATAACTTTACGAGTAGCATATTCACCTGTTTTAAAAAATCGATCTAAGATATCATTTTCATTTGTAGCCACAATTAAACGATTAATATTTAAACCCATTTTTTTAGCAATATATCCTGCATAAACATCTCCAAAATTACCTGTTGGAACAGAAAAATTATATTCACTCTCAAAATTATCTAATCTCAATGCTGAAAAAAAATAATAGACAACTTGAATCATAACTCGAGCCCAATTTATAGAGTTAACAGCTGATATATTATGTTTACCACTAAAATCTTTATCTGCTAAAATCTCTTTGACTATATTTTGACAGTCATCAAAGGTTCCATCTATCTCGCATAAATTAATTCTTTCACTATTAACAGTAGACATTTGTCTTCTTTGAAATTCAGAAACTCTACCCTTTGGGTAAAGACAAAATATATTTAAACACTTACTTTTATTGACTGCATGAATTGCTGCAGATCCAGTATCACCTGAAGTAGCAACAATTAGATTCATTTGCTTACTCTCTTTATTAAGGAAGTGATCAAAGATAGGTATTAATAATTGCATTGCGAAATCTTTAAATGCCAATGTCGGTCCATTAAATAACTCTACAATTATTTCTCCTTGAGATATTTTTTTGAAGGTAACAGGATCTGGAGAAGAAAAATCACTATAAGCATTTTTTATAATATTCTGAAGATCATCATCTTTTATTTCTGACCCAATAAATGGCTTTACTATTATTGCCGTAAGATCCTCATAACTTAAGTCAGACTTAAAATCATTTGTATTAATTTGTGGCCACTCGCTTGGTACAAATAAGCCTCCATCCTGAGCGAGACCTTTCATAAGAGCATCTTGAAATGACCCTACCCTTGATCCTCTTGTGCTTATGTATTCCATTTTCCCCTAATTATTTGATATAATTGATAAAAATACAGGGTTGCAATCACAAAAAAAAGCAAAAACCATGTTCCAGCATATTGTAAATGATTATTTGGTATTTGAGTAGGATTAAACTCAATCAAGGTTTGGTCAAAAAAATTTTGATCAATTATTTTTAAAATAAAAAAGCTTCCATTTAAGTTATAGAATTCATTCATTTCAGAAGAACTCATTGTGTACCATATATTTTTATTATAATCATTATCTGGGGAGAATAAATTTTTCTCCTTAGAAGAGATTAAAATTCCATTTAAAGTAAAATAATTATTATAATCTAAATCGATGTAATTAATATTCTCTTTATGCTTAAAAGATATCCATCCTAAATCTACATAAATTATATTATCATCAACGGACTTAAATGCATTTAAAACATTATATCCAGATTGGCCACTTAAGTTAGGCCTAAAAAAAAATGTCTGAGTATTTTTTACAAACTTTCCTTCAATAGACGCATTTCTAAACTCATAATCTTTTTTAGTTTCATTGTGAGGAAAATTAATATTTTCAGCAGATTGTCGGCTATTAATGTTTTCTAATAATTCAGTTTTCCACTCTAATCTATCTAGTTGCCAAAAACCTAAATTAGGCAAAACAATCAAAGCAGAAAGAAAAAGTAAATGGAATAGAATATTTCTTATCAATTTAAAATTTAATAATAGCCCCAAACATATATTGCAGCAAATAAGAACAACCAAACAACATCGACGAAATGCCAATACCATGCACACGCCTCAAATCCAAAGTGATGATCTGATTTAAAATGTCCTGCAAGCATTCTTCCAAGACATACAACTATAAAAAGTGTTCCTATTATTACATGTGCGCCATGAAACCCTGTAGCCATATAAAATGTAGCTCCATAGATATGTCCTGAAAAATCAAATTCGGCATGCTGATACTCATAGACTTGAAAGCCTGTAAAAACTACGCCTAATAAGATTGTAAGAATCAATCCCTGAATAACCTCTTTTCTGTGACCTTCCTGAAGAGCGTGATGAGCCCATGTGAGCGTTGTTCCAGATAATAATAAAATAAGTGTATTGATAAGTGGAATATGCCAAGGATCCATCAAATGGATGTCTGCAGGTGGCCAAGCAGATCCAATTTGTTCAGTAGGAAATAATGAAGCATTGAAATAAGCCCAAAACCAGGCAACAAAAAACATCACTTCAGAAGCAATAAACAATGTCATTCCATATCTTAAACCAAGCTGAACAACTTCAGAATGATGACCATCATGCTCACCCTCTCTAATAATATCTCTAAACCACATATATCCAATATAGATTACTGACGCTAAGCCAAGTAACATGACCCATGGATTATCTGATCTAAAGTATATTACAGCTCCAAAACACAGTATAAGCGCGCCTATTGAAGCCAATAAAGGCCATGGACTAGGATCTACTAAATGATATTGATGTGAATTTGTATTTTTTGAACTCATGAAACTGGTGTATCACCATTTTTATAAAAGGTATAGGATAAAGTAACTTCAGATAGATCTTTTAAAAATTGATCATCAATAATATCTGGATCAATGTAAAAACTTACAGGCAGTTTAATCTCCTCCCCAGGCTCAAGCATAAGATCATGAAAACAAAAGCACTCTATTTTTGTAAAATATTGACCAGCTTGTTCAGGGGTAACATTAAATAATGCTGTACCCACTTGCTTTTCATTAGATAAGTTTTGAGCAAAGTAATTGATAACTTTATTTTCTCCAATTTTAATCTGATATACATTTTTTTCAGGTGAAAAATCCCAGCTAAGGTTTGTAACGTTTGCATCTAATCTAATGTTTATATTTTGATTTATAGAATACTCACTCTTCTCAAGACTAATAGCTGGAGTTCCACCAAAGCCAGTAACTCTGCAAAACAAGTCGTATAAAGGAACCGATGCATAAGCTAGGCCTAACATTAAAAAAACGATTGTCACAAGCATAATAACAATTCGATTATTGCTATATTTAATATCTGTTGGTCTAAAATTTTTCATAAATAACTAACCCACTAGAGAAAGTTTATACATAGTATAAAAAAAGAATGCCAAGACAAAACCAGCAAGAATAAGTGCCGTAATAAGATTTTTTCTTTTTATTTTTTTATTCTGCATATTTACCAAATTGAATTATCTATAAGAATTATTGAAAAAATATTGAATAAATAAAATATTGAAAAGAAAAATAAATTTTGAGCTTTTTTTTCAAAATCCGGTTTATCAATATTCGACCTCAAAGTCATAGAGAGATAGACAAATATCGAACTTAAAATAAAAATTGAAACAGAATAAAAAAATGAATAATAAAGCGAAAGAGACATTGCTACTGGCAAAAGAATAAATGAATATGCGATAATCATATTTACAGTTCTTTTCCTGCCAACAATCAGTGGCATCATTGGTATATTTGCCCTCTTGTAATCATCTGATTTATACAGTGCTAAAGCCCAAAAATGAGGTGGCGTCCATACGAATATAATTGCAAAAATCAGAAAAATCTCCATCGATAAGGAGCCTGCAATAGCTGCCCAACCAATCATTGGCGGAAAAGCTCCGGCTGCACCTCCAATAACAATGTTCTGAGGAGTTCTCTTTTTTAGCCATATTGTATAAATAAAAATATAGAAGAATATTGTTAGCGCTAAAATTGAAGCAGCTAAAAGATTAGAAAAAATATATAAAGTGCCGACCGAGACAAGAGATAAAAATAATCCAAAGAAAAGGGCATTGTTTGGTTTAATTTTACCTAATGGAAGTACTCTATCTTTAGTTCTTTCCATAAGTTTATCAAGATCTCTTTCGTACCACATGTTTAAAGCACCAGAAGCTCCTGACCCAAGAGATATTGCAAATAAAATCATTAGTACCTCGAAATTAAATACAAACCCTGGGGCAATCATTATTCCAACAAATGATGTGAATATTGAGAGAGACATCACTCTAGGCTTGAGAAGAGAAAAATAATTTTTAAAAATTTTTGTCCCAGTAAGCTTTGAATGAACGTTATTGCTCATCAATGTGTTTGTTATATTTGACACACCTATTCCTTTTTACTTTATTTGAGGAAGTTCCTCAAATTGGTGAAATGGAGGCGGTGAAGTCAAAGTCCACTCAAGAGTTGTAGCTCCTTCACCCCATGGATTATCTGCACAATTTTTCTCTTTCATAAATGCATTAATCAGCATCACAAAGAAAACAAGTAAACCTATTGAAGAAAGATAAGAGCCAATAGAAGAAACATAATTCCATCCTGCATACGCCTCAGGATAATCAACATATCGTCTTGGCATCCCTGCTAAGCCAAGGAAATGTTGAGGGAAGAAAATGATATTCACTCCAATAAATGTTAACCAAAAATGTAGTTTACCAAGCCACTCAGAGTAGTTTCTTCCGGTCATTTTTCCAAACCAATAATAAAAAGCTGCAAAAATTGCAAATACAGCACCCATTGATAATACGTAATGAAAATGAGCAACTACATAATACGTGTCATGTAAAGAGTGATCTATTCCAGCATTTGCTAAAACAACACCTGTCACACCTCCAACTGTAAAGAGAAATATAAAGCCAATTGCCCATAACATTGGTGTTTTTAATTCCACTGAACCACCCCACATAGTAGCAATCCACGAAAACACTTTTATTCCAGTAGGAACAGCTATCACCATTGTCGCAAAAACATAATATGCCTTTACATCAGCACTCATTCCCACCGTATACATATGATGAGCCCAAACGATGAAACCTAAGAAACCAATAGAAACCATTGCATATGCCATACCAAGATAACCAAAGACTGGTTTTTTTGAAAAAGTAGATACAACATGACTGATAATTCCAAAACCTGGTAGAATAAGTATATAAACTTCTGGATGCCCAAAGAACCAGAATAAATGCTGGAATAAAACAGGATCACCTCCCATTGAAGGCTCGAAAAAAGCTGTGCCAAAATTTCTATCTGTTAGAAGCATTGTGATCGCGCCAGCTAAGACAGGAAGAGATAGTAAAAGTAGGAATGCAGTTACTAAAATTGACCATACAAATAAAGGCATTTTATGTAATGTCATTCCTGGTGCTCTCATATTAAATATTGTCGTAATAAAATTTATAGCACCAAGTATTGAAGACGCACCAGCTATATGCAGAGAGAAAATTGCTAAATCTACGGCAGGTCCTGGAGCTCCAAGTGAAGCTGATAAAGGAGGGTAAATAGTCCATCCTCCACCAACACCATTACCACCCGAAGTCCCCTCAACAAAAAGTGAAGCAATTAGCAATATAAACGATGCAGGCAGTAGCCAAAATGAAATGTTGTTCATTCTTGGGAATGCCATATCAGGCGCTCCAATCATTAGGGGAACAATCCAGTTGCCAAAACCACCAATCATTGCGGGCATAACCATAAAGAAGATCATGATTAATCCATGATTAGTTACTAATACATTGTATAAGTTGTGGTCTCCACCCAAAATACCATCGCCAGGATGCATTAATTCTATTCTCATGACAACAGACATTACTCCACCAATAACTCCTGCAATAATTGCAAAGATTAAATATAATGTTCCAATATCTTTATGATTTGTAGAATATAAATATCGTCTCCATCCAGTTGGATGATGATCGTGACTATCAATATGATCTGCTGTGATATCTGCCATTAGTTCTCCTTAATACTAATTTGTTGCAACCTGAAAAGTTTTATTAAAATTTGTTTTACTTGATGCGTATTCTTCTTTTGCAAAGTTTAACCAATCATCAAATTCATCTTGCGAAACAACTTTAACATTTATAGGCATAAATGCATGTTTAGGTCCACAGAGTTCAGAACACTGTCCATAATAAGTTCCAGTTTTTTCAGCCTTAAACCACGTTTCATTAAGTCTGCCTGGAACAGCGTCTTTCTTAACTGCAAATGCTGGGATTGTCCAAGCGTGCAAAACATCATTTGATGTAATCAATAGTTTTACAACTTTATTAACTGGTACAACAATTTGAGTATCTGTTTCTAACAATCTCAAACTTGGATCAGATAGTTCGTCATCTTGAAGCATATTTGCATCGAAAGAAAAGTCATCATAATCTGGATACTCATAACTCCAATACCACTGATTGCCTATTGCTTTGATTGTAAGATCAGCTTTTGGGATTGTTTCGGCAGTATAAAGAATCCTAAATGACGGAATAGCAATAATTATAAGAAGTATAACTGGTATGACAGTCCACAGTACTTCTATCAAAGTATTATGAGTTGTCATAGAAGCCGTATGGTTTCTATTACTGTTATATCTATAGACAATGTAAAGAAGCAAAGCTAAGACCAATATAGATATACCAGTAATTATTGGCATTAAAATATAACTATGAAATGAAATGACATCTGACATTAATTCTGTTGCAGGCTCAGAAAAACCAAGTTGCCAATCTTTAGGTAGTGTCTCAGTTGCGTGAGAGTTAGCTACAAGTAAAATAAGGGCAGAAAAAATAAATGATAAATACTTCATAAATAACTATTAATTAACTTAAATATAACTAAATTGATAAATAACAACATAAATGTATATCTTGAATGTGTGAGGAAAATAATCCTTTTTTTAGCGACAGTTTGACGCAATTTTTCCTGGTTTTTTAGTATTTTTGGTATTATTTATTAATAAAGTTTTAAGTTTAGTATAATGGATAACAAAACACAGAGCCGTCACTTAGAAGATCTTTTTTTTAAAGATTCGAATCTTGATAGTGTCAAGGTTGATAGAGTTGTATCTGACTCATTAAAAAATGCAGATGATGGCGAACTTTACCTTCAATTTGAAGAAAGTGAGAACTTTGTGTTTGATGATCAAAGACTCAAAAGTGCGTCATTTGATGTGTCTAAAGGTTTTGGACTTAGAGCGATTGCAGAAGATACAACTGGTTATGCGCACTCATCTGATATTAATGAAGAAGCATTAAAAAAAGCTAGTGAGACTGTAAGCTTTGTTACAAAAAAAAATAATAATTCTTTCAATCATAATTTTTCAAAAACCAATAAAAAGCTTTACGAAGATTCTAATCCTATTGACACAACTCAGTTTGATTTAAAAGTGAATACTTTAAAGCAGATTGATGAATACGCTAGAAAACAAAACCCTCATGTTAAACAAGTTTCTGCTTCATTAAATGGATCATGGGAAGTTGTTAGAATCTATAGACCTGGCGGTGTAATGGTTGAAGATATAAGGCCTCTAGTGAGACTATATATTTCAATTGTTTTAGAAAAAAATGGGAGATTAGAAAATGGAAGCCGTGGATCTGGTGGTAGGGTTGATTATGAAAAATTTTTGAACACTGATCATTGGCAGAATCAAGTCAATGAGGCGATACAACAAGCAGAAGTTAACTTGGAATCTGTTGCTACACCAGCTGGTGAAATGGATGTAGTGCTTGGTCCAGGCTATCCAGGCGTGTTGTTACATGAAGCAATTGGGCATGGACTAGAGGGTGACTTCAATAGAAAAAAAACATCTGCTTTCTTTGATTTAATGGGAAAACAAATTGCGGACGAGTCAGTTACTGTTGTTGATGATGGAACAATTGATTCAAGAAGAGGCTCACTAAGTATTGATGATGAAGGTACGCCAACAAACTGTACGACATTAATTGAAAATGGGATTCTTACTGGCTACATGCAAGATAGATTAAATTCAAGACTTATGGGAGTACAACCAACAGGAAATGGAAGGCGAGAAAGCTATGCCCATACTCCTATGCCCAGAATGACAAATACCTATATGTTGTCTGGAAAATCTGAGCCTGAAGAAATTATTAAAACTGTAAAAAATGGTCTCTATGCTGTTGATTTTGGGGGTGGTCAAGTTGACATAACGAGTGGCAAGTTTGTATTCACTTGTACTGAAGCTTATAAAATAATAGATGGAAAAGTTGATCAGCCTGTGAAAGGTGCAACACTTATTGGAAACGGACCAGATGTCTTAAAAAGAGTCAAAATGGTAGGCAATGATTCAAAAATGGATACGGGTATAGGCACTTGTGGTAAAGATGGTCAAAGCGTTCCTGTTGGAGTTGGTCAGCCCACAATGCTTATTAATAATCTTACTGTAGGTGGAACGGCAACAAGCTAACTTACTTGTCTATCTCTATCTTTCCAATATGGTTCGCGCAGTGTTTTTTTTAACACTTTACCACTGGCATTTCTTGGAACCTCAGAGATAAAATCCACTGACTTTGGTTTTTTATAACTAGCAATTTTTTCTTTACAAAATTCTATTAACTCAACATCAGTCAGAGTTGAACCTTCTTTTTTAACCACACATGCTTTTACGACTTCTCCAAGTTTTTCATCAGGAACACCAATGACAGCAGCGTCTACTACTTCAGGATGGGCAAATAAAGCTGCCTCTACTTCAGTTGAATAGATATTTTCACCTCCTGAAACAATCATATCTTTAATGCGATCTTGAATATAAACATAACCTTCATCATCCATTAAACCTGCATCACCAGTGTGCATCCATCCATTAACTAGAGATTTTTTTGTCTCTTCATCTTTATTCCAGTAACCTTTCATAATCTGAGGACCTTTAGCACAAATTTGTCCAATTTCACCTCTTGGTAGCTCATTTCCATTTTTATCTCTTATTTCAACAGTTGCTCCTTTTACAGGCTTTCCACAAGATTTTAATAATTCAGGCTTTTCTCTAAGGGCTCGCTCATGATCATCTGTGCTTAAAATACAAATAACAGCTACTGTCTCTGTCATTCCAAACCCTTGCCCAAATTTACAACCAAATACATCCATAGCACGTTTCAATGTTTCAGGAGCAATTGGAGATGCGCCATAATGAATCTGGTCTAATTCATCGAAAGAATAGTCATCAACATTTGGAACAGTCATTAGACATGCTTGGATCATAGCTGGAACAAGAACTGTATGGCTAATTTTTTCTTTTGATAATGTTTGAACTACATCTGATGGAATAAAGTCCTCATGTATTACCACTGTTCCACCCACTGCTACACAACCACAAAAATTTATCATTGCAGCCGCATGATACATAGGAGCTACTAACAATGTCCGTGGTGGAATTGGCAAAACCAATCGATCAAAATATTGTTCAGTATTGGCGGCTACATTCCTTTGAAGAATTATGGCCCCCTTGGGTAACCCTGTTGTACCACTTGTATACATTTGATAAACATCATCATCATCTGTAATATCTTGATTGAGATTATCTTTATCTTTTCCCTCTATCCAATCATTTAGATTAGTCCAATTATCTAATTCTTCATTACTTTTAATCGAGATATACTTTTTTACAGAATGTAGATTTTTCCTAAAACTATTAACTCTAGAAATAAATTCATCGTCTCGAACCATCATCAGTTTTGATTGAGAATCATTAATAATATATTCCCACTCCTGATTTGCTAATCGATAATTCAGTGGAACTGGAACAACGCCAACTTTTGATGCCGCATGGTACATGATGGCCATTTCATCACAATTTTTTGCTAGAAAAGAAAATCGATCGCCTTTTTTTAATCCTTCAGCAAGAAAGCTATTAGCTATCTGATTAGCAATAATATTGGCTTCTCTATAGGTTCTTTTGATACCTTTGAACTCTGAAAATAAATGATCAGGAGTTGTGTCTGCATATTTTTCTAAATTTTGATGAAGCAACATCATAAATAAAATTTTATATCTTCAGAAAGCCACTTTCAACAAATTTTACCAATGGAAAACAATTTAATAATTATCAAAAAAGGTATTTTTGAGTTTTTCATCTGCATATAATTCCATTTGATCGTCATAGTGAATAGATGATCTATCTATCGTTGCACTTCCATACTGATGTATGCTTTCCGAAGTTTGATTTTTATTGCTATCCCAAACTACATATATGTATAAGCCATCGCCAGCGACAGCCTTCAAAATACCATCTTCAGATCTAGGTGCGTATATAGCTCTTAAAACGTCTGGTCCACCTTGTATTGGAATCATCTTATTACCACGATCAAGAAAGTTAACCTCATTCCAAGGAATACTTAATGAATTAAAGTTTTGATACATCTCATCAACACAATCAGTGAATATCTTTATAGCATCAGGCTGTGGTTCTCTTTTAATTTCTGCTAACCACTCTGGTGATAAAATACATACACCAAATGCTGCATGGTTATTTTCATAATCGGTTCCCAAGTCCCAATCTTGAAGAAACTTTTGAGCATCTCGCAGCTTTTTATTTTCTGAAAAATCAGCATTGAATATCTTTTTCATAAATTCATACTGCCTCGAGTTATATGAAAACTTATTGTCATGCTTTATCAAACTTATCTCTTCATAGGTAATATCATTATCAATAGAAAATAATTCATAGGCTCTATGCGCGCGGTTCGTTGTTCTAGTTTGAAAACCAAATGTATTTATAAATTGATCTGGATTTAAATTATCTTCCTTTTCAGTGACAAAAAATGGATTTTGGTTTGCACT
>CEOO01109118.1_pt1 | contig 15453 bp, 9 predicted proteins | sample 530321 | NCBI WGS metagenome assembly CEOO01 (sample SAMEA2619927, study PRJEB7988) | marine metagenome | biome: marine biome (ENVO:00000447); feature: surface water layer (ENVO:00002042); material: "saline water (ENVO:00002010), including plankton (ENVO:xxxxxxxx)" | depth 5 m
AAAAGGTTAAACTTACCAAAACCATCAATTGATACAGGAATGGGTATTGAAAGAATTGCTGCGGTAATGCAAGGAACCAATGATAATTATGAAATAGACTTATTTAAAAAGCTTATTAATCATTCAATAGATATAACAAAAAAAAATGATAAAGATTTAATTGCAAGTCACAGAGTTATTGCTGATCATTTGAGATCATCTTCGTTCTTAATTGCAGATGGAGTATTGCCATCAAATGAAGGAAGAGGCTATGTTCTTAGAAGAATTATGCGAAGAGCAATGCGCCACATTCAACTTCTTGATTATAGCGGCACGATGTTATCAGACTTATTTACTACTCTTGCTACTGAAATGTCTGAAGCGTATCCAGAATTGAAAAGGGCTGAAAATTTAATAAAAGAAACTTTAAAATACGAAGAAGTTAAATTCAAAGATTTATTAAAGAGAGGAATGAAACAATTAGAAGAAGAGCTTAAGCCTCATCAAGCTGGTCAAATTTTTCCGGGATCAAAAGCCTTTAAGTTGTATGACACTTACGGCTTTCCTCTAGATTTAACACAAGACATACTAAGATCTAAAAATATAGAAGTTGACATTGAAGGATTTGATAAAAGTCTTGAAGATCAAAAAAATCGAGCGCGTTCTAGCTGGTCTGGTTCAGGCGACACTTCAATAGATAAGATCTGGTATAATCTATCTAATAAAATCGAGAAAACAGAATTTATTGGATATGATAATAATGTCTCGCAAGCTGAAATCTTGTCAATTGTTAGTGATAATAAAGAAATAGACAAAATATCAAGTAAACAAGAAGCTTGTTTAATCCTTAACCAATCAGTCTTCTATGCCGAGTCAGGTGGTCAAATTGGTGATACTGGAACGATCACATTTGATGAAAATACTTTCATAGTGACTGATACTCAAAAAAAAGAGAATTTAATTATTCATTATGGAATAGTTGAAAATGGAGTATTTGCTCAAGGTGATATGGTAAATTTAGAAATTGATAAAGATCGAAGATCATCATGCAGATCATACCATTCAGCCACTCATATTCTTCACCAGGCTTTGAGAGATACACTTGGTGATCATGTGACCCAAAAAGGCTCGCTAGTATCATTTGATAGACTCAGATTTGATTTTAGTCATCATAAAAACCTTTCTGATAACGAAATTCAGACTGTTGAAGAGGCTGTGAACAATATAATTAAATCTGATTTAAGCGTTGAAACAAAACTTATGAAATCTGAAGATGCAATAAATTCCGGTGCTTTGGCTTTATTTGGAGAAAAATACGATGATGAGGTTAGAGTTTTGTCAATAGGTAGCTCAAGTTCACCATCTTACAGTATCGAATTATGTGGTGGTACACATGTTTCAAAAACATCTGATATTGGTGATTTTAAAATAATTAGTGAGTCTTCTGTGGCAGCAGGCATTAGAAGAATTGAAGCACTAAGAGGCAATGATTTAATTAATTACAATAAAGTAAAATCTAAACAACTTGAAGAAGAACTTGAAAAACAGAAAAATATAGAAGATACAAAAAAAATAAATTTAGAAAATATCAATACACTTACTGTCCAAATTCAAAAAAGAGTTAACAACGGCGAAAGTATTATTGTTGAAGAATGTAAAAATCTTAAACCCAAAGACCTCAGAAAAACATTAGATCAATGCAAGTCTAAATTTACTAAAGAGGGTGTTATTGTCATTTGTGCTGTCAATGATGATAAAGTCAGTTTTTTAGTAGGGGTTACTGATGATTTGTCTGATAGTTTGTCAGCAAGTGACATTGCTATATATGCTGCTAAGATTTCAAATGGGAAAGGTGGAGGAGGAAGAAAAGATTTTGCTCAATCAGGAGGAACTTACTCAAAAGATAGTAATTTGGTAGTTCAACTAGAAAAGTTTTTAAAAGATAAAATTTCTATTTAAGATAGCTCGGATTGAAGGTTGGTATTAATTTTTTCAAGAAACTCTTGAGTATTTAACCATTTTTGTTCTTGTGAAATTAATATTGCCAAATCTTTCGTCATAAATCCGCTTTGAACAGTATTAACACAAACTTTTTCAATTGTTTCAGCAAAACTAATTAGTTTATCATTATCGTCCATTTTTCCTCTATAGCTTAGCCCTCTAGTCCATGCAAAAATCGAAGCAATTGGATTTGTTGATGTAGACTTTCCATCTTGGTGAAGTCTGTAATGACGAGTAACTGTGCCATGAGCCGCTTCAGCTTCAATTGTTTTTCCATCTGGTGTCATTAAAACACTAGTCATAAGACCCAGAGATCCAAATCCTTGAGCTACAGTATCTGATTGGACATCTCCATCGTAATTTTTACATGCCCATACAAAATCTCCATTCCATTTAAGCGCTGAAGCAACCATGTCATCGATTAACCTATGTTCATAATCTAAGCCAAGTTTCTTAAATTCGGCCTCAAATTCATTTTCATATATTTCCTGAAATAGATCTTTAAACCTTCCATCATAAGCCTTTAAAATTGTATTTTTAGTTGATAGGTATACAGGCCATTTTCTCATCAAGGCATAGTTCATACAAGCTCGAGCAAAGTCTCTTATTGACTCATCTGTATTATACATAGCCATAGCAATACCCGGTGAATCAAAATTAAATACCTCATGTTCAATGCTGTCTTGGTTCGGATCATCAGGTGTCCATTTAATTGATAGTTTACCTTTTCCAGGAACTAAAAAATCTGTCGCACGATACTGATCACCAAATGCGTGCCTTCCAATCACAATTGGGTCAGTCCATCCAGGAACTAATTTTGGAACATTGTTACAAACGATCGGCTCTCTAAATACTGTTCCACCCAAAATATTTCTAATAGTTCCATTTGGAGATCTCCACATTTTTTTTAGACTAAATTCATGAACCCTATCTTCATCTGGGGTGATGGTCGCACATTTAACTCCTACGCCATATTTTTTTATTGCCTCAGCTGAGTCAATTGTTACTTGGTCATCCGTTTTATCTCTATTTTCAATACCTAGATCATAGTAATGAAGATCAATATCTAAATAAGGTAAAATTAACTTATCCTTTATAAATTGCCATATGATGCGAGTCATTTCATCGCCATCAATTTCAACTAAGGGTGTATTAACTTTAATTTTTGCCATTTAATTTATGTAATTAGACAAATCACTAATACTATTAATGATTTTATAGTCATCTTTTATATTTGAGAGCGCAAATTTGCAATCAATTGTTTTATCAATAACTTTAGTAAGGTCATCCCAATAATTATCAATATTCAAAATGAATATATCTTTTTTATGAAGTTTTAATTGCTTCCATGAGAGAATTTCAAAAAATTCTTCAAGAGTGCCAATTCCACCAGGCAAGATTAGGAACGCATCAGCTTCATTAAACATTTTATTTTTTCTTTCAGACATAGTATTTACAATATGAATATCTCTTAAATCCTCATTTATTTTTTCTTTATTCACTAAATGAGCAGTTATTACACCGGTTACGTTACCACCGTGATTGAGTGTGGCATTTGATACAGCGCCCATAAGACCTAGGTTTCCGCCGCCATAAATTAGTTTTATTTTATGTTCAGCAAGAAATCTTCCGACTTTCTCGGCTTCTTCATAAAAACTTTCATTACTGCCCATTGATGAGCCACAATATACCGCCATGGATGATATTTTTATCATATTAAAGTACTTTACTTTAATTAGATAAAATTGGGGATCTCTTTCTAAAGAAAGTTAATTCTTTAAGTTTTTCTGGCAGAGCTAACAGGGCAGGAGTAACAAAAAGAGTTGCAATCGCAGCAAAGCTTAGACCCCAAACTAAAGCCCATGCCAAAGGCTCTGTAAAGTAAGTTTCTGCACTCTTATAATTAACTGATCGATCAAATATATTCACACTTAACTGTAAAGCTGAAGGCAAAATACCTACAACTGTTGTTACTGTAGTAAGTAAAATTGGTCTTACCCGACTTTTTGTCGATAAAAGAATTGCCTTATGTTTATTTTTTTCTGTTTTTCTTATCTTACGATAGCTATCGATTAGTATAATATTATTATTAACCACAATACCAGCACAAGCAACTATACCAAGACCCGTCATAACTATACTAAAATTCATCTGGAGAACAATTAATCCAATAAAAATACCTGTTGTTGAGAGTATAAGTGAAAAAAGAATAATGAAGGTATGGTAAAAATTATTGAATAAGCATATTAGAATAATAAACATAGATAAGACTGAAAATATAAATGCCCCAATTACAAAGTTTAATGAGCTTTCTGAGTCTTCTGCCTCGCCAATTAAGCGAACTTCAACTCCAAGGGGTAGACTTGTTGAGTTTTTCCAATTTTTTAATTCAGAAATTTTTTCAGCAACATTAAATGTAGGGTCAACATCAGCGTTAATTACAAGATTTCTTTTGCTATTTTTTCTACTAATTGAATAAATTTTATTTGTAGGCCTTTTATTTACAAATTCTCCTATTGGTATTGATCCGTTAGGTGTATTAATCGTAATATTTTCAACTTGATCAAGCGTTCTTTGATCATCTGGTAGATAAACCTTTATATCGATTTCTTCAGATGAATTGACTGGTCTTAAGGAGCCAATTTTTAGTCCATCAGTTGCTAAGCTTATAACCGCTCCAATTTGTCTGACAGGAACATTATGTTTGCTAGTCATTTTACGATCAATGTCATATTTCCACTCAACTCCAGACAATGGATATTGAATTTCTATATTATAAAGACCATCAACTTCATTAAGTTTATTTTTAATGATATCTGCAGTTTGATTTAAAGCGAGCTTATTAGAAGATGAAACTTCTACTTCGATAGGTTTTCCAGCATTCAAGCTTGAACTATATGTATTACCCCGTATTACTGCATCAAATCCAATAATTTGAGATAACTCTTCTTGCATTTCATTAATTAATATATCAGGATCTGCAATACTTTCTGGATCTTTAAATTCAAGCCAAATTTTTCCAATGACATCACTAGGATCTGCATCAAAGAACCATATCCTTTTTCTTTGAATTGTATTGGAAACATACTGGTCAATGTAAGGCTTATTATTAATTACATCTAAAGCTTCATTTATGTATCGACTTTTTTCATCAACTGATAAATTTCCCCTAGCTGTAATATTTATTCTAGCGCTATCAGCTTTATCATCTGGAAAGAATTGAACTCCTGTATTAAAATTCTGATATAGGAGAATCACTAAAATAAAAGATAATGAAGTAAGAAGTATAACTTTAATTGGGCTTTCTATTGCTTTTAACAAAACTGACTCATATTTCATGTAGAGAAAATTATTACGACTCTCAGATGGTTTAAGGTCGGCGGTTTTTTTCTCAATCATTGCACCAAGAGATGGAACAAAAATAAGCGTTACAATTAAAGATGTTGTAAGAACAACAATAACTGTAACAGGTATTACTTTTAGCCATTGTCCGATTGTATCAGGCCAGAATATAAGTGGAATAAACGCTACAATAGTTGTAAGGGCTGAGGCAATAATTGGCCAAAACATATTATACGAAGCATTAATATAAGAATCTCTTCTTCTTATGCCTTTTTCTTGCTCAGATCTCGCAAATTCTGAAATGACAATCGGTCCATCTACTAGCAGACCAACAGCAAGGATTAGGCCAAAAATTGTCATTAAATTATACGTCATACCCAAAAAATCTAGGATTAGAATGGAAAAAAGATAGGTGAGCGGTATGGATAACCCAATGAGAACTCCACTTCTTAATCCAAGAATCGCAACAATGATAATCATTACCAACATAACAGCAGTTATAACAGTATTTTCAGAAGCACTAATTCGTTGACGAACACCAATGGAGTCATCATCAACAAGGACAGCTTTTATTTGGGGGTGAAAGTTGTTTTGATTTTCTGCAAGAACTTTTTTTACTGCATCGTAAGTATCCAAAACATTTGTACCAGATTTTCTTGATATATTAATATTTAATGCAGCTTTTCCATTAACAGTTACATACTCCTCGGTTTCATTGAATGAGCGTTTAACTAATGCTACATCACCTAAAGTTAAAATAAAATTATCAATTGATCTCAATGGAAGCTTTTCTAAATCACTATAATTTTCGTATAAAGATGGCACTTTTACAGAAAATTCTGCATTTGCGTCTGAAAGTCTTCCGGCTGGTACTAAATTATTATATGACTTAAGGGCACTGATGATTTCATCTAAATTAATATTATGTCTTTTTAATAATTCAGGGACGACAGTTATTTTAATTAGATCTTCTCTGCCACCTCTAATTTCAACTTCAGTAACATTATTAATTAATTCAAATTTTTCTTTATAAGCTTCTGCAGTAGAGTTTAAAACTTTGTATGGAACATCTCCATAGATGCCAATTCTTATTTGAGAAAACATTTCTGAAGAATATTCTTTCACCTCCACAATTTCTATATCTTCTGGCAACTTGTCTCTTGAATCTTCAACTTTATTACGAACTAATTTCGATATATTTTCAATTTTTGTGTCTAAGTTAAATGAAACACGAAGTGTAGCAATGCCATCTTTTGATACAGAAATAACCTCTTTAATATCATCAAGTGTCATCAACTCTCTCTCTAAAGGTTCTGTAATTAACCTTTCAATTTCATTTGACGAGAGACCTTGGTAAGCGATAATTACTGCAACAGTCTTTAAATCAACAGCTGGACGTTCTTCTTTTGGAAATGTAACATATGAAATTGATCCAAGAAGGACAATCATGACTAAGAAAGTAAGTATGGTTCTTTTTTGTAATAAAATTGCTCTTAGTATAGATTTAAGCATTTATTATTTTAGAATTAGATCTTGAATATTTTTTTAAAATCTCTCTCAAATGAGATGGGAGAACAATTAAGCATGGTGTTACGATAAGAGTAAGTATCGCAGAAAAAGATAGTCCATAAACAATACATTGTGCTAATGGAGCCCAAAATGAAGAGACATTTGAATCATAAGCTATTTCTCTCGAAATCGGGTCAATGCTGTAGTTAAGCGCTAATGGGATTAGTCCTAACATAGTAGTTAATGTTGTAAGAAAAATTGGTCTTAATCGTTGAGCACTTGCTTTCAAAATTGAACTTGCTACGTCTAGGTCTTTATTTTTTTTACGGATAAAATTAAAGGCATCAATCAAAATAATATTATTATTTACAACTATTCCAGCTAGAGAAATAATTCCAATTCCATGCATAATTGCACTGAATTGTTGATCAAAAACTAATAATCCAAAAAAGACACCTGCTGTACTCATTAAAACAGCAGATAAAATGATAAAGCTTTGATAAAAACTATTGAACTGCGTAACCAGTAAGGCAGCCATAATTAAGATTGATATAATAAATGCCTGAATAACAAACTTCATTGATTCATTCTGCTCTTCATTTTCTCCACCAAAGACAATCTCTATATTTCCCGGAAATTTCTGCTCTTCAACCCATTTACCTAGTTCAGCAGACTTTTCTCCAACTGTAGTACTTTCATCAACGTTTGCTTTAATATACATAGCATTTCTTGCATCGTATCTTCTGATAAAGCTTACATTTCTTTTTGGCTTTTTCTTCACAAAGTTACTTATTGGCACAGATCCGTAATTTGTTTCAATCATGATATTGTCTAACTGATCAATAGATCTTTGATCTTCAGAATATCTCACAAAAATCTCTAATTCATCATCTACATCATTAGGCCTATATTTTCCTATCATGACACCGTTAGTTACTAAGTTAACCGCGGACCCTATTGTAAATACGTCTGCTCCAAATTGTGATGCTTTTGGTTTATCTATTATTAGTTCCCATTCAACTAATGGGACTGGCAATGTATCTTCAACACTAATCAATCCATCAACATTTTTATCTATATGCTGTCTCATTTTTTTTGTAATAGGAATTATAGCGTCTGTTGAGGGGCCCATAATTCGTATTTCTAAATCTTTGCCGACAGGTGGACCATTTTGTAATTCAGAAACTTCTACTTTGATACCGCTAATTTGATTTACTTGGTCTCTAATTTTACTAATTATTTTATGTCCATTATCTCTAGTCGATCTATCAGTGAACTCAAAAAATAAATTTGCAATAGTATCTTCAGAGCTACCACCGGCACTTGATCCAATTCCACCGAATGCTCCTGTTTGTAGGAACACACTTTTTATACCATCGGTATCAGTAATAATTTTTTCAACATCAGCACTTAATCTTTCAATTTCATTTATTGATAAATTTCCACGAGCTGCAATTTTAGCTTGTCCAAAAAAAGGATCTGAGGTTGAAAAGAAAACCATTCCAGGCCCATATGCAAAATATGAGCTAATCACTATGTATAAGGCAGATATTAATATTAATAGTGTTAATATTGGCTTCTTTATAATTCTATTTAGTATTGAAACATAATATCCTAAAGCCCCTCTCAATTTATCAATATCAAAATCACTATCAGAGCCAAGATTTTTAAAATTAGATGCAGAAGAATTTGAAGCTTTACCAAATACACTACCAATCACTGGAACAAATAGTAAGCTGTAAATTAGAGCAACAAAAAGGACTATGAAAATAGTAAGTGGTAGAATTTTCATAAATTGACCTGAAATGCCTGGCCAAAAGAATAAGGGAATAAATACTGCTAAAGTTGTAGCTGCAGAAGCAACAATAGGCCAAAACATTCTTTTAGCTGCGTATATAAAAGCCTCTGTTTTATTGAGTCCTTCAACCATTTTTCTATCAGCAAATTCTACAACAACCAAAGAACCATCAATTAACATACCAAGGGCAACTAGTATTCCAAAGATAACCATAAAATTATAGTCATATCCTGCTATATATAAGATGAATAGAGAGACTAAAATAGAAATTGGGATACCTGAACCTACAATGAATGAGGACCTAATGCCCAATGCAAGCATTGTAATTAACAAAACAAATAGAGTTGCCATAAGTATATTCCCTTGCAAAGAATTAACCTGGTCAACAGTCATCGCTCGTGAGTCTAAAATATATGATATATCAACTTCTTCAGGAATTTTATCAATGTAGCTATCAACTACTTCTTCAATTTTATCTGCCGTTTCAATTAAATTTGTTCCTCTTCCTTTTTTTACCATTAAGGAAACAGATCTTACTCCATTAACTTTTGTGTAACTTTCGCGTTCTTTGAAATTTCTTTTTATATCGGCGATATCAGATAAAAATATAGTACTATTATTTGTTGACCTAATAGGCAAGTCATAAACATCTTTTGCTGTTTCAAATAACCCTGGCACACTAACTGAGAATTGACCATTTGCAGTTTCAATTTCACCTGTTGTTACAACTTGATTATTGTTACTTACAGCTCTAATGATCTCGGGAAATGTAATATTATAATTTTCAATTTGTGATCTATTAATTACTGCTTCAAGTTGTTCATCTCTAGCACCAACAATTTCCACTTCAAAGATTGATGGAATGAGCTCTAGATCCTTTTTAATTTGACGAGCAACATTTAGAACGTATCTCTCTGTGCTTTTTTCAGCATTGATGACTATAATTATATTTGGATCATCTGTAACTGAAACCTCTCTAACAATAGGATCATTAGTATCCACTGGAAAGTTTACTTTAGCATCATTAACTGCGTCTCTGACTTTATCCATAGATAATTTCATTGAATCTGCAGCATCGAATTGGACTATGACAGCAGCATAATTTTCAAATGCAAAACCCTGAAGTTCATCTACGCCTTCAATACCTCTTACTTCATCTTCGAGAGGCTTAAGTAGAAGCCTTTCAGCATCTTGAGGTGAAATACCATTGAGACTAACTCCTATATAAACAACAGGAACAATAATTTCTGGATTATCTTCTAAAGGGATATTTGCACGGCCAAAAATACCTGCAAATATCAAGACAACTAAAATTGCTAGTGCAGTTCTTTTTCTATCAACTAAAAATTCAATCATTTTTATTGAGCGCTTACCATTTCTACCTTTACACTTTGTCCATCAATTACATATTCTTGGCCTACAGTAATTAAAGTAGTATTTAAAGGCAGCCCAGTTACCCAAAGACCTTCGTTGCTATCTTCAATTATTTCAATCAAGATAAATTTTACAGAACCATCTTCAATAATCTTTAAGCCCAAATTTCCATCATCATCTAAAGATAGTAAATAAGAAGGAACAAGGTGAGCTTTCACATCTTGTAGTGGAATTTTTATATTTGCAGTTAATCCCTCACGAATATCAGCGTCTTTATTTTCAAATGATGCTTCAATTTTGTAAGTTCTTGTGCTTGGATTAGAACTTTTTGAGACATATGTAAGTTTTCCATTAATTTCTCTATTATCTAAGAAACTGATAAGAATATTTTCTCCAATTGAAACTTGGGTTACGTTTTTCTCAGTTACTTCTCCTGAGACAATCATTGGATCGAGTTGCAGGATTACCGCACAGGTTGAAGCTGGCGTCATTAGATCACCAATTTCAACAAATACATCTTCAATAAAACCATCAAATGGAGATGTAATTATAATATTGTTCAATTCATTTTGAGCAATTTCTTGTCTTGCTATAGCTCCTTTAAGAACCGCTTCAGCGGTAGCCAGAGCATTTTCAGATCTAAAACCTTCATCATAAAGCTCCTTAATTGCATCGTATTGTAATTGAGCTTGTTTCCTTCCTGCTTCTGCTTCAATTAATCTGGCTGATCTATTTTCAGGGTCTAAAGAGCAAATTTCTTCACCTTTTTTAACAAACGACCCTTTATCTATGGTGTGTAAAACTGTAGAGGTTGTTTTAGGTCTCAACATGACTCTCTTTTCAGCTTCTGTTCTTCCTCTGACAGTTAGATAATATGTCTTATTTTCGCCAACAATATTTGTAGCTCTAACTGAGATTTTTTCTTCGACAATTTCAGCGCTGCTAGTTTCAAGATTATTATTGGTTTCAGATTTAAAAAATCCTGATCCAATCCAAAGAAGAAGCGCTAAAAAAATAACAAGTGCTAGAATATAATTTTTTGGCAAAGATCTCATAATTTTATTTTCCTAATTTATTTCTATTTTGTTCTATGTATGTAATTCCGGAGGAAATAATGTTTGTCATTAACCCTCTTAAAAAGCTGCCCTGTGGAGTATTTTTTAATTGGGCACCAGTTGATGTCATTGGACCATCATATTGGAGTAGAGCGAGTATTTGTTTTGCAAATAATAGTCTTTCATTAATTACTAATTCTGTTGTTTCTTTTGGAAGAAATTCAGAAAATAATATTATCATTAAAAATTCAGATTTTACTTGATCACCGTAATTTCCAGATCTTAACCATTCACCACTGTTTTCCAGAAGACTTTTTTTAAACCATTTTTGCCCCTTTTTGGTAATAGAGTATATTTTTTTATCAGGCTTCTTTTCCTGAGTTTTTTGTTTACAAGAAACTAACTCATCTACCAGCAGCTTATTTAAAGTAGGATATATTGTTCCAAAGCTTAAACTCATGATCTGATTCAAGGGACCACTCAGAAATTGTTTGATTTCATATCCAGATTTTGGACCTGTCGTTAAAAGACCAAGACAAATACATTCTGTTTGCATAACCTATAAGTTCTCCATATTTTCAAGTGTTAGATCACCCATTAGATAAAAAACTTGAGATTTAATAATTTCTTTACTTCTTCTTTGGTTCATAAGTTCTATTTCAGAATTTAGTAATGATTGTTGAGCATTAAGAACATCTAACACTGTTCTTTCTCCAACCTTTTGTTCGATTACTGTGCCTTCGTAAGCTGTTTTACTAGCTTTATAAGATGACTCTGCTGCAACTATTTGATCCTTGGAGATCTCGGATTGATCCCATACCTTTTTTGCAAGTGTATGTGTATCAATTTGAGTTTTTTGAAGAATAATTAGAAAACTATTTTGAACTTCTTTTGCTTTCCTAACGTTAGAGAGCGATTTACCAGAATTGAAAATTGGCCAAGTTATAGTTGCAGAAACTTCTTCATTGGTTCCAGAGTCTATTGTTGTAGTGCTCTCATCAAACTCAGTTTTTGTAGCAGTGAGGTCAACTTTTGGATAATATGCTGATCGCGCATATCCAACTTGTGCTTTTTTAATATCAACATTTACTCTTGCCATTTGTATTGCCAAGTTATTTGTAGATACTCTTTCCTTAAATTCAGTAAAGCTAGAAGGAAGATTAAATGGTATTTCAGAAAAAGATAAATTATTTGATTTAGATCCTATAAGGTCATCAAATAAATTTACTGCATTGTCATAATTAACTTTTGAATTAAGCATGTTTATTTTTGCAGAATTCATAAACGACTCAGCTTGAGCTACGTCAGTTTTAGATGCAACACCAACCTCAAATTCTTTTTTTGTAGCCTCAAACCTTTGATTTACATTTGAATAGTTTTCAACATAAGCTTCGTAAGTTTTCTGAAGAAATAAGAGATTATAGTATGCCTCAATAGTTTGGAGAGTTATATCTTGCTTGTTTTTTAGTAAATTAATTTTTTGAAGATCATAATTTGATTTTGAAGCTGCCAAATCATAGACTCTTGCAAAACCACTAAATATTGATTGTGATAAAATGATTGACTTGCTAGATCCATTTAAGCTGATGTCCGATGTTTGTGCCCCTGTCTGTAATTTTATATCACTTGTTTCAGACTCAGATATTGTCCCTGATACTGCAACAGAAGGCAGAAAGTTTGCTCGCGATTGATATAAATCCTCTTTTGCAATATCTAAATTATTATTTTCAATCAGTAATGAAAGATTATTGCCTAATGCTTCTGATACGGCATCTTTTAAAGACATAGATGATCCGCTTGAAACAGATGCAAAAAAAAGTAAAAAGCATGTAGTAATAAGTCTCATCCCAATTTCCAATAAAATTAAAAATAAGGTGCTATATATATCTTATTGATATATATATTCAAGACCTCTATCAAATTGATATATATTAAATCATTATATATCTAAGTAATTGATTTTATTGTTAACTTAGATCTTTCCAGTATTTTCTGTATGCTTTACTACCTTTGGCGTCATCCATAAAGTGGCCAATTGTTGCTTTTAATAGGCTTAATTCAGGTTGAACATCTTTTCCTTCTGCCATTTTTAATATTTGTCTATAGCACCAAAAAACCTGAGTTGCTTTGTTATTTGCTTTTATAAAGTTTATTGAACTATTTAGTCCTAATATTCCTGGACCAAAACTTACAAGGTTTTCATACAAAGTAGCATTTGATTTCTCACCAGATAATAATTCATTAACGATATCTGGCTCAGGACATAATGGCCTACCTAAGCCAATAATATCACACGCATTATTTTCAAGGGCTTCATTCATACCTTTAGCGCTTCGAAACCCTCCAGTAACAGCTAGAGGAATTTGAATATGTTTTTTCATTTCTTCAGCATATTTTAAGAAGTAAGCTTCTCTTGCAATTGTGCTTCGAGCAGGTTTTATTATTCGAGATTGGTTTGGACTTGCAGACTGTAAATCTAATGCAGCAAAGCCTTCATATGTTCCTCCAGAAATTTCAAGTAAATCTAGAGATGTTTCATTTAAAATTTTTGAGACTTCAATTGATTCTTCATGTGAAAAACCTCCTTTTTGAAAGTCAGATGAATTAAGTTTAACAGAAATGGGAAAACTACTTCCAACTTTTTCTCTTATACCTTCAATTATTGAGATTAAGAGTCTCGATCTATTTTGAATACTACCACCCCATTCGTCAGTTCTCTGATTTATATCAGGTGATAGAAACTCTGATAACAAATATCCATGAGCAGAATGTAATTGAACACCAGTAAACCCTGTTTGTTTTGCTATTTCAGCAGTATGAATAAATCTATCAATAATATCTAAAATTTCAGAATGTTTTAATTCTCTTGGATCGCTAAATTTAAGTATTCCTAAAAGTTTATTTAACCGTATTGGTGAAGGAGCAACTGATGATTTATTAATTGTAAATGGAGTTTGCCGTCCAGCGTGACTAATCTGCATCCAAAGATGAGTGTTATCTTGTGTTCCTGCCTTTGACCAATTTGCAAGTGAAGACAATTGCTCATTTGATTGCTTGCCTTCAATAACAACATTACCTGGGCGCTCAATATATCGATGATCAACTTGAACATTTCCTGTAACTAAAATTCCTGACCCTCCTTTTGCCCATCTATCATATAAATTTATATGACCTTCGTTAGCAGAAGCATTTTCTGATGCCAGCCCTTCTGTCATTGCAGACTTTAGGAATCTATTTTTAATTATGGCTCCACACGGTAGTTCAAGTTTTTCAGAAATTTTCATTTATTAATCCTAAATTTGAATTTTAATATATTATGTATCTATGAAGATTAAAAATAAAAATTTATCTGATAAAAGTAAAAAATGGCTGAGAAGACATTTAACCGATAAGTATGTCAAGCTATCAAAAGATAATGCCTATAGATCAAGAGCAGCATTTAAATTAATTGAAATCATTGATAAATATAAAGTTTTAAACTCAGTTCAATCGGTCATTGATTTGGGGGCAGCCCCCGGAAGCTGGACAGAAGTCTTGGTTGAAAGAATAAAACACCCAAAAAAAATAATTTCAATTGATCTTCTCAATATCGATCCAATTCCTGGAGTGGATATTATCCAAGGAGATTTCACGTCAGATGAATTTTCAGAATATATCCAAAAGTTTTTTCCATTTGATCTTGTAATTTCAGATATATCACCAAATTTGAGTGGAAATAAAACTGCCGATTTCTTGAGAATGCAAGATATGGTAGAAATATCGATGGATCTTGCTCTAAGCGCACTTTCAAAAGATGGCCATTTTGTTGCTAAATATTTTAGGACAGGTGATATGAGCAATGTGATTTCTCTTGCCAAAAAAAATTTTTCAAAAGTAGCTTCTTTTAAGCCAGATTCCAGTAGAAAAGAATCAAGTGAAATATACCTTATTTGTCTGAATAAAAAAAACTAGAGCATTTGACATATTTAACTAAATAATTTATTTCTCAGAGATGGAACGCTCTAGTATTCAAAAATCCCTTGCATTTGATGATGTTTTGATCAGACCTGCAAAGTCTGAAATCCTTCCAAGCGAGGTTTCTACAAATTTACAATTAACTAAAAATATTAAACTAGAAATACCTCTTTTATCCTCTGCAATGGATACGGTTACAGAGCATCGATTAGCTATTGCGTTAGCTCAATCCGGTGGTATGGGCATTATTCATAAAAATATGTCTATAGAACATCATGCTCAAGAAGTAAGAAAAGTTAAAAAATTTGAAACAGGAATGGTTATTGATCCAGTTACAATATCATCAAATAAAACTTTAGAGGACGCTCTAAGTCTTATGGCAAGTAATAAGATTTCAGGAATACCTGTAGTTGATAACAATAATAAACTTGAAGGAATACT
>CEOO01109180.1_pt1 | contig 15375 bp, 13 predicted proteins | sample 530321 | NCBI WGS metagenome assembly CEOO01 (sample SAMEA2619927, study PRJEB7988) | marine metagenome | biome: marine biome (ENVO:00000447); feature: surface water layer (ENVO:00002042); material: "saline water (ENVO:00002010), including plankton (ENVO:xxxxxxxx)" | depth 5 m
GCCAATCGTAAACACACCTGAGCTTTCACCTACAGTTACTTCACCTGCTGTTCCTTGGAAACCAACCGTGTCACCTAAACTAGCAACTGTTGAATTACCACCAACCCTTTCAAAAGTTATACCACTGTTTGTTAATGCACTATTTGGAATAGCTGAAAGTGTGTTACCTGAACCACTTATGCTTTTATTTGTTAAGGTCTGTGTATCGTTAAGTGTTACAACACTTGAATCTATTGCGTATGTAATTGTGTCAGTACCTGCCGTTGTTGTAATATCAATACCTGTGCCACCTACAAGTGTAAGTAGATCTGCAATGGTATCTGCTACAACATCACTCTGTCCTGATACTCTAATTGTTTTGAATGCTTGTTTGGCTCCACCATAGTCAGCAGTAGCAACACCGCCTGAAGCATAAGCAGGAAATCCTGTACTGTCTAGTGTTGCACTTAAAAGATCATCTGTATATAAATCAAAATTCGTTCCATCGATAATGTTCATGTAATATTCATTACCGTTTAGGTTAGTCATTCCTACAACATCAACTATGGTTACTGGTGTAGCTTCTGTAAATCCGTGTGGGTTAGTAGTTGTTACCCTAGCAGGATTGCCCTGTGTGATTGCACTAATGCTTTTACTAACACCACCAACCAATGCCGCGATAGTAAGTTGCCCTGAACTATCTCTAGTGATAGTCATGTTACCACCAGGTACTAATGCTATATCTTTGTTATTTCCGTTGACATCGGATAGTCTTATTGTTGTGGTTGATACTGGTACTGTTAAATCATAATCAACATCTATCTTAAATGAATCCGTAGATGCGTTAGCTCCCGTAAAAGCTACGCCATTACCTCTGCTAATATTCAAGCTATCAGTTACACTATCACCTTCAAGTGTAGCTTCTAGTGTTGTACCGTCTGTAGAGTACAACTTAATATATCTAAAAAAATCGTAAAATGCTGTCATTTCGTATCATGTCCTAACTTATACTGTATTTATTAAATAATGTATCATGCTAGTAATAGGTAACGGAGAAAGTAGGCTAGGCCTAAATATAGACGGATACGAACGTACAAAAATAGGCTGTAATGCAATATATAGAGATCATTTCGTACATCACTTGATATGCTGTGATAGACGCATGGTTATTGAAGCACAAGAGAACGACTACAAGGGTACTTTATATACTAGATCAGATTGGGCAGATCAGTTCAAGGGAGTTGAAACCGTACCGCATTTACCTTATGAAGGTGATACCCGTCCTGACAATCCTTGGCATTGGGGTAGTGGTCCTTATGCAGTATTACTAGCTTCAAGATTATGCTACGAATTTAAACAGCCTGTACACTTAATTGGATTTGATGTGGATATGGGCGATGAAGTAAACAACATATACGCAGGAACCAAAAACTATGCTGAACAGGGTAGCCGTGCTATAGATCCTAGCTATTGGATATATCAAATGAACAAGGTATTTGAACACTCAAAAGAGATACAGTTCATTTATTACAATAATAAGCCATGGCCTAAGATAATTAATAATGTAATAAACAAAAGGATAGACGAATTCAATGCAATATGAAGCTAGACATTATCCAGCTTTTCCGACGCTGGTATCAAGTTTTGATCTTAAGGATCACCCGTGTGAAAGTACTGTAATTGAAATGATCGAAACCTGGGAAAGAACAGGTGATCATGTTCTAGTACACGAAGGACAAAGCAGTTACATCACAGGCGATGAAATGTTTTTAAATGACAAACGTTTGATTGATCTTTGGAAAACAATACAAGAATGTTGTGATCAATACTGTACCGAGTCTGGCATTGACTACACACTTCTTTCAACAAGTTGGTTTAATACGTTGTACGAAAAAGGATCCGTTACTCCGCATAGACACGAACGAAGTGTTATCAGTGGAGCATACTATCCTAAGGTAGATCCAAACAGTTCGCCCATCATATTTGAAAGTCCATTACAGCCTTATTTCATGAACATGAATAACATTAGGCAAACACAATACAACACATACAATTTAGACTTCCAACCACAAGACGGATTATTAGTTTTATTTCCTAGCTGGATGCGACATTCAGTTCCTGCTAATCCAACAGAAAAAAGATACACGATTAGTTTTAATACAATAAGAAGAGATGACCGAGAGCATTTTCAAACAATAAGAGATTACAGAGTAGAGCCACATGAGAGTACAGATTCCTGATCAGGAGTTTAGGAAAGCAGAGTATCGTATCTTTCCAACACTAATACAAGTTCATCAAATAGAATTTGAAAGAGAAGTCAGAATGATCAAAGCATTCATGGACGACTGTGAAATGGAAGAATGGCCAGGTGACATAGGTAAGGGATCAACAAGTAGCAGACAAGTAGAAAACCTATTACACCTAAATGAATTTCATAATGTTAAGTCCAGCATAGAAGAACGCCTAGACGAATACTGTAATGACGCAGGACTAGAACCTGTAGACATAGGCAAGAGTTGGATTAACAAACAAAAACAGGAAGGCTATGTTGCTAGTCATAGACATGAACTGTCAATAGTAAGTGGTGCATTCTATCCAATAGTTGAACAAGGAAGTGCCCCTATAGTTTTTGAAAGTCCTATAAGAGGACCACGCATGGCTGAGATACATAATAAGACAACAGATTTTACTGCGGATAAAATGGAATTCGAACCAAAGAGCGGAATGCTAATACTATTCCCTAGTTGGTTATATCATTATAGCTTACCAAATAAAACGGCAAACCGAGTTACGATTAGTTTCAATACTTTTCATAAAACCAGTTGACTTTTTGTTTGAAAGGTTATATAATTAAACAATGAGGACTTTAACAACGTCGACCCTCTTTAAATACTCCGCCGTTAATAATTGGAGAGAAACATGAGTAAACATTATAGTACAAAACATTACGGACACAACATAGGGTTGAGTGCGGTCTTTAGACAACCAAATGCAGATCATTCACATTGTCATTTGCTACACGGATACAGCCTAGCATTTACATTTACTTTTGGTTGTGATAAATTAGATAATAAAAATTGGGCAGTAGACTTTGGAGGACTAAAACCTTTGAAGGCTTGGTTAGAAGATAGCTTTGATCATAAACTTTGTTTAGACAATGCAGACCCAATGATAGATGAATTCAAAAGGTTACAAGATTTGGATCTAGCAGAGCTTAGATTCTTTGATGGCGTAGGTGCAGAAAAGTTTGCCGAACACGCCTTTAACTTCGCAGACAAACTTATTAGAGAAGCAACGGATAATAGATGTTACGTTGTAAAAGTAGAGTGTGCAGAACATGGAGCCAATAGTGCAATTTACGAAGGATAGAAGAAACTTCTGGGCAGAGCTTAATCAAACCAGAGCAGAAGGTGTGCCAAAGGTTTGGACAGGTGCATTTCCTGAAGCAACCAACATAGACTTTCACACATTACTACAAGCTAATCAGTACATAGCATCTGTGACCAACGAAGACAAGATTTTAAAAGGTACTGCACATTTACCACAGGTTGAGATGGATCCAGTAATTAAACCTTATCACATAGAATACATGGAAAACTATGACAGGGTTGATACTGAAACTATCTTTAATGCAAGTTTATTCTTTAGCTTTAGTGACGGACATCATAGTGTTCATATGCACAGAGATTATGAGTCAGTATTACTAATACAAGGCTACGGAGAAGTAACATTTATCACTGCTAACGAAAACAACACAAAGAAAGATGTGCATACGTTAAAAACAGGTGATGCAATATTCATTCCGAGACTGTACGGACATAAGTCAGTTCCTATGGGACCAAGGGTAACATTAAGTTTAGGTGCTAATCCATCTAAGGCAATGAGTACTAATCCTAACTTTATGAACCAACCAGTAAACACTTCGCAACCATATAATTAAGGGAGGGGCAGAGCCCATGAATTATGTACTATGTCTCAAGCACGGTGACAAATACGGTGCGGAGTACGTAAATGTACTTTACAGTATGGTTAAGCGACATACTACTATCCCTATTGAGTTTATATGTTTTACTGAACAGCCACAGGGCATTGATTCAGGAGTACAGATAAGACCCATTCCATTACATCCACAGATTAAAGGTTGGTGGTACAAGCCAATGTTTTTTAATCCAGGACTTAACTTTAATGGTCCTGCTTTATATATGGATTTAGATATTATTATCTTTAGAAACATTGATAAGTTATTTTCTTACAAGCCAGGAGAGTTCTGTGTTATTAGAGATTTCAACAGAGCCATACAATCTAACTGGGATCGAATGAACTCTAGTATCTTTAGATTGAATCCAGGACAACACAAAATAGTCTATGAACGTTTTATGCAAGATCCAGAATATCATGCAAAACGTTATCATGGAGATCAAGATTGGTTATATGCAAATGTAAAATCTCAATTTGAGTTTTGGCCAGATGAATGGATCCAAAGCTATAAGTGGGAAATGAGAGGTAGACCAGAGATGAATAGAGTAAGTGGTAAAAGAAACTTTGCCATGAAAGGTCATCCAACCATTTTACCCGAAACCAGTATCGCAGTATTTCACGGTGATCCAAATCCAAAAGATTGTGTAGACGATTGGTGTCGTGAGAATTGGCGATAAAATACTTGACTTTAACCAAAATATTTAATATAATATGACTATGAAAAAACTATTTAGACTAAAGGCATTTCGCATATTCTTATATGTACTTGTAGCTATGCTTGGTATGGCCATAACATACGTTTACGGAACTTTTCAACCTAACTACATTACATTAGACAAACTTAAAGCAAAATATGAAAAAGCTCTTATACAAGAGTGGAATAGTTACGGCTTTATAGAACCTAGCATAGAATACAATACGGATTTACAATTTGTAAAAGCAGTTGGTAGATGTATTGACTTTCTTAACTTACACCTAGAGCCTGAAAAAAGAATTCATAGAGATATCATTATAGCAATGGCAGTACTAGAAACAGGTTATGGTAAGAGTAGATTTGCACACGAGGCAAACAATCTATTTGGTATTAGAACTTGGAACAAGAATGTACCACAACTTAAAGCAAAAGAAAATCCAGATGCAGTTTGGGGTGTTAAGAAGTACAAGACCAAATGCTTATCTGTAAAAGATATGATTGACATTATCAATAGGCATCATGCTTATGAAGATTTTAGAATCGAAAGAACAAAACAACTAGAGTCGGGCAAGATTGATATTGATTCACAGATCGATCACTTGCACAAATGGAGCACAAATCCAGACTACACTAAATTAGTTAAGAACCGTGCCAAAAAGGTTCATAAACAATTAGAAGCAAAAGAAGTTGACAGCAACAAAGAAAAGTAGTATAATATTACTATGATTAAACGTATAGGCTTTGCCTGCAAATATATGCACCCTGACCAGACGCAGAAGAAGAAACTGCTAGAGGAAATCCAACGACCATTGAACACACGTTCAACAACCGTAGCTTGGTTAAATAGACAAACCAAAGAAGTTGCAGAACAAAGGTTGTGGGATATAATGGTTCACAACATACAAAGTTACTACAACTTGATAGAATATGTTGGAGGATTACAAGATGAATTACGAATGGTTAGGCTTGGCAGTGATGTACTTCCAGTATACACTGAGCCTACTTGGTCTTATTACTGGCGTAAGCCTGATGTACGTGAGTATTGCGAGAAGAACTTTGCCCGTGTTGGTGAGTTGGCAAGGCGTCTTGATGTTCGCCTTTCTATGCACCCTGGTCAGTTTACTGTCCTTGCATCAGATAATCCAGATATAGTAAATAGAAGCATAGAGGAGTTTGAGTATCATGTTGATTGCATCAGATGGATGGGCTACGGCCAACAATTCCAAGATTTTAAATGCAACGTTCACATCGCAGGCCGCAAAGGTCCAGCCGGTATACAAGACGTCCTGCCAAGACTATCTCAAGAAGCGAGAAACTGTATTACGATTGAGAACGATGAAATGTCGTGGGGCACCGAAGCGAGTCTTGAACTGTGTGGAGACGTTGCCCTCGTTCTTGACATACACCATCACTGGGTCAGAACAGGTGAATATATTGAGCCAACCGACGATAGATTTTCTCGCATAATAGATTCATGGCGTGGTGTACGACCTGTCATACATTATTCCGTATCACGTGAAGACCTGCTAGTAGGTCATGACGTAAACACACTACCTAATATGGAGGAGTTACTTGAACAAGGATTTAAGAAAGCCAAACTACGTGCTCATAGCGATTTTATGTGGAATCGGGCTGTTAACGATTGGGCTTTGTCTTTTAGAGACTCCGCAGATATAATGGTAGAATCCAAAGCCAAGAATTTGGCCAGTTCAGCATTATTAGAAGCCGCATAATATCAGCTAAATATTAGCATGATAATAATGGAAGTCACAGAAAAGGAACAAGAGTTATCTCTTGAGAAGTTACCTTATAACATAGGCGACCTGTCTCCAGTATTATCTAAAGACAATGTAGACTATCATTACAATGTCCTGTCAAAAGGATACGTTGATAGATACAATGCAGGTGAAGGCGATCCTGATTTTAATTATGGTGGTGCTAAACTACATAATTTATGGTGGACACAGTTGAAGAAACCAACAGGATCAAACACACCCTCAGGTTCAATTTTAGAACTTATCAAAGACAAATACAGTGATTATAAGAAGTTCCAAGAAGAGCTTGTGAAAACAGCTATGGGCATTCAGGGGTCTGGTTGGGTATACCTTTCTAAGAAGGGCGAACTTAAGACCACACCTAATCAATCATTTAAGAAAGATATACTGATGCCAATAGATATGTGGGAACATTCTTTTTCAGACTATACTACACAAGGTAAGGAATGTAAAAAGAAGTATCTCACAAGTGTTATGAAAATAATCAATTGGGAAGTTATTAACAATAGATTACAATCAATATAAGGAGAAAATTATGATCAATCCAATCGACTGGATTAAAACTAGATTAGACGAAAGAACATCATGGGATGGCGCTATGCTTATCTTAATTGGTGTTATTATCCTAATCGCAGGACCATTAGCCAAATTAGCGGCTTGGGTAGCTATAGGTTATGGTGCTTGGACTCTTTGGAAAAGAGAGAAATAATCCAACTTCAATATCAGATACGGTTGCTATAATTTACTAATATCGATCGTATCTGAATCTATTCTTAAATTTAATTTCTTGCGTTGTTCAACGCCTTTCTTCTGTGCAAATCTCTTAGGATCACATTTTGGACAAACATGGCTGTACTCGTCTGACAGCCTTTTAGGGTCTACTTTACCTTTATCACGAATAAATTCTTCAGAACAATCATCACACTTAAATATGACCAACGTTTTTTTGCGTTTATATGTATGGTGCTGACCTTTTTTACCCTTACGTAAAAAGTATTGTATCTTGCGTTCAGTTCTTAAAAACATAACAGTAATATTTATAAGATTACATTCGGATTGTAGAGCAATGGATAAATAATAGAAAGAGAGATGTTATGTCAATTGTCAATCTAACAGAAGAAGCTAAACAACATATGGCTACAATGCTTAAACAACACGACAAACCTGCTATAAGACTAGGTTTAAAGGGTGGCGGCTGTGCTGGATTCAAATATGAGTGGAGTATGGAAGATGATATTAAGGCAGATGACGAGCAGATTAAGATAGAAAACGGTCTATTTGTTGTAGATCCTGCAAGTGTAATGTATTTGTTAGGTACTACAATAGATTATAAAAAGGAAATATTTGGATCATATTTCGATATAAAAAGCCCTAATGCAACATCAAGTTGCGGGTGTGGTGAATCAGTAGGATTTTAAAGAATGGCAAAACAAATAATCAATATTGGTGTAGAAGGTAACGACGGAACTGGTGATAGTATTAGAGAGTCGTTTCGTAAAGCGAATGAAAACTTTACAGAACTATACGCAGTATTTGGACAAGGTGGTTCGATATCATTTAGATCATTAAGTGATGTTCCTGATACGTTAACAGCCAACAGCATTCCACAAGCCAACGCGGCAGGTGATGCCATTGAGATGAAGGCACTTTTAGGTGGAACAGGTATTACTGTTACACAAAGTTCAAGTGCAATTACAATTACAAACAGTGGATCAGTAGTAAGTACAGACGGTATACCAAGTTTAGGTGGACCACTTAACGCGGCAAACCAAGGTATTGCTAACGTAAACATTTCACAAGCGGCCATTAACGCATTAAACTCTGCACACGGAACAAGTTTCACACAGGACGATCTTGTTATTACAAAAGGTTATGCAGATGCAAGATACTTAACTTCAACAGGTTCTCCAGGAGCGGCAGGACAAATTAGAGTTAGAAGTGAACCAGCAGATGCAACAGGTTACACATTTACTATTAGCAGTTTTGCAAATGGTAACATTATAACTTCTGCGCCACATGGATTTACAACTACTTCAAATGGTATTGCATACAAATACAAATCAACAGGTACAGATGCAACTAACCTTGTAGAAGGAACAACTTACTATCTAAGATTTGTAAGTGCTACAGAATTATCAATTCATGCTACAAAAGAAGAAGCACAGAACAACGATGATGGAACAAGAACTAGAGTTGTAGCTTCAGGAGGATCCGGCACACAGACAATGACAGATGCCGACTTTGATGCTACGTTGGCAGGTTATTGGATTACATCAGAAGCATTACCAAGAACATCTATTACTAGACGTCAAGGTGATGAAATGACAGGTCCATTGTATCTAAGTGATCACCCAGGATCATTTGCAGGTGCAGGACAACCAAACGGAATTACAGATAGACAAGCGGCTACAAAATACTACGTAGACAATTCAGCTTATGCTTCTAAAACAAACTTATATGTTAGTGCAGGTGGTGGCGATGACAGTATGGCAAACGTACCAGTTGGTAGTGAAGGTAGAGCTTGGAACTATGCTTATAAATCAGTAGCGGCCGCGGCGGCTAAGGCAGAAGAAATAATTGTTACTTCTCCGCTAACAGTAGGCCCATACAAACAGGATATTACATATAACAATGGTGCAAGTAAATCAACAGTAGCATCAAGTGGTGTTACAAGTTCAAGTGGTTATGAAGAAGTAAAAGTTTTAACTGATGCTAACTTAAGATTCATTAGAGAAGAAACTATTAGTTTCCTAAACGTAACTTATCCTAATTACTTGTTTGATAGAAGCCAATGTAGAAATGACTTAACAAAAATTGCAAACGGTATTGTACTAGATATATTAGATGGTACAACTGCAAACTACCACAGTAGAAACGCAGGATTAAGATATTACAGTTCAGCAAGTGGACAAAAAGCAAGACAGTCGCAAAGAACAGAAACATTAGCGGCGATTACATTTGCTAAGGCTCTACACGCAAAAGTAATTACAAACACAACTGAAACAACTTTATACCAAGGTAAATTTGCAGTTAGACAAATTGGTTTAGGTGCAAATACTTTAAGTATTAACGCAGGTAGTAACGAATATGTTCACACTTATGTTAGTGGTGGTACAGTAGCATTTGACGGTATTACACATAATATCACAGGCGCAACATACGATAACGTAAATGGTATCATTACAATTACAACTGCTACACCACACGGTGCAGTAGCAAATGATATTATTGAAGTAGCAAACATAACTTGGAACTGTTCATTAGGTAACAAAGTATATCCAGATATAGCAACACAAACTATTAACAATGCACAGGTTGTTGATCTTGTAGGACAGACAGCAGTAGCGGCCAAGTGGGATATTGTTTCAACAATTATCACAGGTCCAACTATTGCAAGTGCTCCACAGCTTGTTGAAGGTAGCACATGGTCAATTACAATTACTAATGGTAGCATTGGCTACGTTGATCAAAACATACCAAGCAACCAAGACTTGATTCCAGGTAAGATTGTTATAGGTAAAACATCTGGAGCAGTTGGTAGACTTGTAAGCATCACAGCAGGTGCAACGATTGATACATTAACATTAGAATTGTTAGAACCAGTTACATTTGCAGTTGGTGAAGAACTAGAATACGGTAACAAAGAGTCCGTTAAAAATATTACAATACACGTTGAATCAGGAACATACAACGAACACTTTCCGATCAGAGTTGCAAATGGAGTTTCCATTAAGGGTGATGAATTTAGACGTGTTATCATACAGCCAATTGATGCAATATCAACTTCACAATGGCGTAACCAATACTTCTACAGAGAACCAGAGTTTGACGGAATTGATTTAAAAACAAGTTCTTATCCAAACGCATACAATCTAATTACTGCTAACAAAGAGTATGTAAAAGATGAAACCATTGCATGGATTGAACAACAGGTGGCCGGCAATGCAGGTATCTGGGCAGGATTTACATACGATAAAAAGAAATGTGAAAGAGACACAGGTTTAATTTTAGATGGTATCTTATATGATCTTAAATGGGGTGGTAATGAAAAGACCTATGACAATGCAGGCAAATATTACATTGGTGCAGTTTCACAGGTAAACGGACAGGAACAACAAACTGCCGCGGCGTTGGCACAAACAAGTTTAATTGTTAGAAACTTTATCTTAACAAACACAGCTTACAGTTCTTTACAGTCAGTAACATCACAAACAATAGATTCAACTGCCGGTGAAGCGGCCGCAATTACAAAAGTAAACACATTAATGACATTGATTGGTAATGTTATTACAGGTGGCTTAACACAATTAGGAACACTAGAGTCAAGCAGTTATGGTTATCATTACTTAACTGACCATACTGACATTAACAGTACTGCTAAGAATAACAAAGACATGGACGTCTTCTTAATGAATGACTCAACCATTTTAAGAAACATCAGTGTTAAAGGACACGGTGGATTTATGATGGTACTTGATCCGGAAGGAGCAGTATTAACTAAATCACCATACGCACAAACTAATACAAGTTTCACGCAAAGCATTAACAAGAAACGTTTTGCAGGTGGTATGTTTATTGATGGTTTTGTAGGAAACCTAAGAACAGTAATCAACAGTACAAACAATGCGTTTAGTATTAACGTACAAAGTAACGCAGGAGAAGGTTTAAGACTTAAGAAACCTCAAGTACCTTGTCCATTCTATGTTGACGGTCAAAGATATCAAATCAATGCTGTAACAAATTATGATCAGGCAAACGGAAGTGCTACACTATTATTAGATCCAACATCAAATGGTGGTAGTGGTTACACAGGACCTACTCCATTAACGATTACAATGCAAACTGCTGGTAACAGAAGTATGTTGGCAAACGACTTTACACAGGTTAACGACTTAGGTTATGGTACGGTTGCAATTAACACAGCATTATCAGAGCTTGTATCACAGTTTACATATTACAATGAAGTGGCCTACTACGCAGGCACAGGTGCTGAGATTAGATCACTAAACGGTTCTAATGCTTATGGTACATACGGACTAGTAGCACAAGGTTCAGATCCAAACGAAATTGCAGACATCGTTACATTGAACGACAACATGGTTCAAACTGCTAAAATCTTTGATGATGGCGGCGACTTTGATCACCCTGTGGATCAGTTGTTCATGTTTGTTTACGATTTAGAGTATATTCCATTATCAGGTTCAGAAGTTGAAATTGATCATGGTGGTGTACTTGGTACAACTAGATACGAAGTAACAACAATACAATCAGTAACACAACCTGGTTCACCTCCAACAGGAGCAAGAAGCAACACGGTTTATAAATTAAACTTGGCAACCACTGGTGCTAATACAACATCACAAACAGGACTTAAAGCGGCATTGACTAATGGTCAGAAGTTGATGATTAGATCAAGTACACAGTTTGAGTTCGGCGGTGTACAAGCAAATACAACAAGACCAAGTTCAGCTTTGATATTTGACGAAGCATCAACAGTTTACAGAACACTAGCATTTAATACCACAGACGCATTAGGTAATGCTCTTGGTTCAGGTGAAAGACAAATTGCATTTGATAGTCCATATGATTATATCAAACTTGTTGTTGATAATGCACAGGCTGTAAACAATACTTTCGCAGGTGGCGGTGGTACTACAATGGGTAACACAGCAGGTGACGATGTCATTGCTGTCGTAACTATTACATCACAATCACAAATAGATAGATTAAACTCAGGTGATATGATATTTGTGTGGGACGGTAAGACACACAAAATTACAGGTTACACACAAAGAAGTGGCTTTGGTACTGTTACAATCACAGACGTTGCTGGTAAAGAAATTAACACATCTAGTTTGGTTACTGGTATACACAGCTCACTTGTTAACACACAATCGGTTGTTACTTTAAGAGCTGGTCTAGGAAGTGGTGAAGGTGGTAACATTACAGTTAACATTTCAACTTGTAGAGCAACAGGACACGATTTCTTAAACATTGGTACAGGAGGATTTAATACTTCCAACTATCCAAACTCAACGTTTGGTGAACCAACGCAAGTTAAAGACCAAGACAAAGAAACAGACGAAAGAGACAAAGGTAGAGTGTTCTGGGTCAGTACTGACCAAGATGGTTTCTTTAGAGTTGGTAAGTTCTTTACAGTAGACCAAGGTACAGGAACGGTTACGTTCTCAGCAAGTATTGCCTTAAGTAACTTAGATGGTATTGGATTTAAACGTGGTGTTGTTGTTGGCGAATTTAGTGCTGATGATACTATGTTTGATAATGCCACTGACGCGGCTCCAACAGAGTCAGCAGTAAGAGGTTACGTTAATAAGAGATTACATTTCGATCACGGTGGAAATGCTATTACGGTTGGAGCAATAGGTCCAGGTGTATTAGCTAGAGATGGAACAACATCAGCAACTGGTGACATACCATTAGGTGGTAACAAGATTACTAACCTAAGTGATCCTACAAGTGGCAGTGATGCGGCAACTAAATCATACGTTGATAGCTTAATACAAGCTGGTGATACTATTCCAGAAAACATTGACGTTGAAACTAAAAATATTGCAGGTCAACAGCTATTCCTTACAACTGGTAAGTTTAGAATGTATACTGCCGTTGCAACTGGTGGTAACTTTATTGCAGGTCAAGTTATTACAGGAAGTAATACAAGTGCAACAGGAACACTAGTTGAAGTTAGAAACGTTACACGTAACGGTGTTGCAGAAAACTTATTAATTTACACAGCAGGCACAGGCGTATTTAATTTAACTGACATAGTTGGTGCGGCAAGTAATACAATTACTGCACAGGCTAGAACACTTCCAAGCATGGAATATGCAAACGCAGTTGAACACGCAGATTCAGATATTAACGTTGTTGTTGAAAGAACAGCAAGTGATATTACAGCAGAATTAAAAATTGCACCAGATAGCATTGTTAACGCAGACGTAAACACAAATGCCGCGATTGCACAAAGTAAATTAAACTTAAATGCGGCAACTACAAGATCAAGTGCAACAGGTATTACACAAAACGACCTAGGTGTTGTAAGTTTAGATAGCGATATCTTTACAACAACTAACGGTTGGGCAACTATTGAACATGGTGCATTAAACTTTAGAAAACTTATTAACATAGCAGACGGAACTGTACTAGGTAGAGCCGCAGGTGATTCTAGTTCAGGTGATGTTGCTGAAGTACCATTTGCAACAATCATTGCAGAAGGTGGCGGTGTTATTGAAAACGTTTCAACAACAGGTGCCGCGAACGCTCTTGTTAAAACAGATGGATCAGGTAACGCAACTGTACAAGGATTAAAAGTTGACAGTTACTTAATTGTTGATACATCAGGAACTACGGTACAGTTTACTACACCAGGTGGTGCTCAGTTTATGAGTTCAACTGGTACTACAACACCAACAGTAGATATTCCAGGAAGTGTTAACATTGGTAACACAGGAGTAACACAAGGTTCATTCCAAACTAACTCTGCATTGGCAGGTGAAAGTAGACTAGCAGTTGATTGGATACACAGTTCATTCATTGAAGCACCAGGCGAACTTGATGCAAACTCAACAGGTATTGGTATTGGTGCTAACACAGGTTATAGTGCGGCAGGACAAATTTCACTTGTGGCAGATGGAGCAACTGTAGGTATTGCAAAATCAACAGGTATAGAACCAGGCATAGACAATACATATATGTTAGGTTCTGCTACGAAGAAATGGAATACAATTTATGCAACAACATTTAGTGGTACTGCAACACAGGCTCAATATGCTGACTTGGCAGAGAACTATATTGGTGATGCAAGTTACGAGCCAGGTACAGTTTTAATATTTGGTGGAGAACATGAAGTTACACAAAACACAATGCACAGGGATACAAGAATAGCAGGAGTTGTTTCAGAGAATCCAGCTTACTTGATGAACAGTACTTGTGAAGGTGAACACGTTGTTCCTGTAGCATTACAAGGAAGAACAAAAGTTAAAGTAGCAGGTATAATACACAAAGGCGATATGTTGGTAGCATCTAGTGTACCAGGACACGCATCGAAAGGTATTGATCCTACGGTAGGTTCAGTGATTGGTAAAGCATTACAAGATCATAACGAACCAGGACATGGCGTAATTGAAATGGTAGTAGGAAGAGTATAATGGCACAGAAAAATATAAACATAGGTTCAAGTGCAAACAAAGGTGATGGTGATCCGATAAGAACAGCCTTTAGCAAAACACAGGATAACTTCACAGACTTATATACTAGAATTGTTACAGTTGAAGCACAGGCTGGTATTTCTAATCCAGGTGGTGCTACAATACAACAAAGCATCATTGGTGATGTTATGGGGCAAGACAGTACAGTTATTGTTAACTCTGCAACAAGCACAATTACTGCACAGAATATTGTAGGAAACGTAAAAGGTTCTGTTGTAGCAGATGACTCAACTGTATTGATTGACGGTGTAGCAGGAACCATTAGTGCTGGAGCATTAACAGGTGCTCTACCGGCAATAGATGGTAGTGCATTAACAGGAATTCCTGATACTACTTTAAATGGACAGGCCGCAAGTTATTATTTAGACTTTACTAATTTTACAAACACTCCAACAACCTTAGCAGGGTATGGAATCACAGACGGATTACAATTAGGTACAAGTAGTACAACTGCTCTTGCAGGTGACACTACTTTTAGTTTTGCAAGTTTAACAGGTAAACCAACTACAATAGCAGGTTACGGAATTACAGATGCTACATCAACTGCTTCACCGGCATTCACAGGTGCGGTAGACTTTACAGGTGCAACAAGTGTTGACTTTACTGGTGCAACAATATCAGGAACAAGTTTCTTAACAAGTGTACCAGCACAATCATTTGCAAGTTTAACAGGCAAGCCAACAACACTTGCTGGATATGGAATTACTGATGCGGCAACATTAAA
>CEOO01014437.1_pt1 | contig 15312 bp, 18 predicted proteins | sample 530321 | NCBI WGS metagenome assembly CEOO01 (sample SAMEA2619927, study PRJEB7988) | marine metagenome | biome: marine biome (ENVO:00000447); feature: surface water layer (ENVO:00002042); material: "saline water (ENVO:00002010), including plankton (ENVO:xxxxxxxx)" | depth 5 m
ATTGCATTGCCGTTTCTTGACCGCCACCGCTTGTACCAGCAGCGCTGTTTACTTTCCCAGATCCGTTACCTCCTGTGTTCCCAGTAGGATTAGTGGGGTTAGAAGTTTCAGTAGTAGTTCCATATTCGTCAGCTTGTTTTCTAAGTTCGGCAGCTTTATCGTTTTGTTTTTTAATCTGTTCGTCGTACCAACTATCTTCAGATCCAACCTCACGCTTTGTACGTTTCTCTCCAGCGAATGAGCCAGCCGTACTAAACATTTTTCCGGCAGTAGCTAAAGCACCTGCTTTACGCTTAGCTTGTTTCAGTTCACCCTGAGCCTTAACTTTAGTTTTGTACGCTTTAACTTCACCAGCAGCTTGAATACCAGTCTTAGTAACAGCCGCTTCTGCTTTGATAGCAGCTTGTTTTTCTTTAGAACGGATAGTTGCAGCTGTTTCTGCAAGCTTGCCGTAATTAGGTGAGTTACGTCGAGCAGCAGCAAAGCTACGGACCATATCGTCTGCAGCAGATTTACCAGCTTGCGCGAAGTTGCTTGACCTGCCGATACTATTAAACATACCACGAAAAACGCATTAACTATATTGTAGGTAAAATGTAGAATAGGATTATTAGCGCATTATTTAAGTAATGGCAAAGAACAAGGACAAGGACAAATTTGATTTCGACTCAAGCGTTGCCAATATCGGTATAAATGCTATTACTTCGGCATCACAAGGTGTTAACGAAATTTACGATAATCAGACTGAAGATAAAACATCTGATCCTGATGCAAAGACACCGACAGTCCCAGAAGCAGCAAGTACTGGAATGTTCAATTTTCAGTCCATAATGGACGACTTTTATAAGTCAGAACCAGAAGCTGGAACCGACCAAGCATTGATGAAAAGTGCGTTTCAGGGCAATATGATTCAGTCCGCACTGGACTCTCAGTTAGCACAACAACTGGGTGCTTTTAATGCTGGACTTGCCCAAACAAATATGCGAGCTCAGGCAGATCTTGAGCAGCGCAATCAGGCTGCTCTGATGAAAGATGAGTTTGCCTATGGAATGGCACAAATGGATGCTCAATTCAAATATCAGAATTCATTTGCTAATGCTCAGCACGACCGTGATTTAGGAATGGTCAGTGCAACGGGAGAGCAGACTCGACTTAATACAAGAGAGCAAGGTACACAAGATAGGTTGGGCGTAATTACACAAGGTGAGCAGCAACGTTTAATAGACGCTCAAAACAATAAGTCCAAAGAAGCAATTGCAACAGGTGATTACGACGCTCGTCGAGATGTAGCCACAACACAAGCTGAAGCATCTAAAGATGTAGCTGAGACACGTGCCGGTGCTGACACTACAGTTGCAGAAACAGCAGCAGGTGCTAGTAAAGAAGTAGCTAAGACAAGAGCTGGTGCAGACACAACAGTTGCTTCTACACAAGCTAAAGCACAAACAGATGTAGCCACAACTCAGTTAGAAGGTAGTAAGTATTCAGCTAAGCAAGCAGCTGATGCATCTAAGTACGGAGCAGATAAAACCGTCGATGTTGCTAAAGTTAATGCACAAGGCACCATTGATAACACACGCGCTACTGGTGATGAGACGCGGAAAACACAAGACAATGAAACCCGTTTGAAAGCCAAAGACCGAGCCAATATGCATATGTATGCACGTAGCACTGCGAGGGCATTCTGATGACAGTCAAGTCAGACAAAACCGGGAAGGTATATCTGAACTACGTGGAGCAGTGGCTGGATACCATCCCTGCTTCTGAGTCAGAGGACTTCAGAGAATTTGCTGAGGTCACTCCATCCATTATTGAGATTTGGGTATATGCAGGAATCGTTGGATATCCAGGCACATTCACTGACCTAAACAGGTGGGTGAAAATGAAGTATAAGAAACTGAACCGCCGTGAAATACTTAATAGTGAGATTGCTGCTCTTCACGCCGATATACAAGAACTTAGAATGGCGATTACCTCAGGTGAAATCAAGGGCGATAATGGAGCCGCACGATTGGCTGCATTGGAGAAAGAGCTTAGATCGCATATTGAAACGTCTGACCGAATGAACCGTTCAACGGACAAGCGTGGCTTGGTACTTGCAGGTGCAGACCGAGTAATGCGGGAGATTACTGCAATTTTTAAAGACGACCCTCAATTCGCTGAGCCTATTGAAAATGCTATAAATGCAGTATGGGCAAAAGTGTATAGCGAGTTAAGCAATGCTTGATCTAGATCTGCCAGAACTGCCAGGTAATATCCCCAGCGTGGATGTACGCACACTGCGTTCACAGGGCACAATACTGGCACGATTGCCATCTATTCCAGGTGTCAGTGTTGAGAAGTTCTTTATGATGAGCCGTGCAGAAGAGGCAGCACGGATCGCAGCAGCAATTGGTATTGCTTACGAAGAAGATAGAAGGCGTGCAATAATTATGCGTGCAAAGGCTAGAGCAGAAGAACGTTTTGCACAACGCTACGCAGAGGGCAGACTGTAATAGTTACACTAATAAAAAAGTATTAATATGGCAATTGCAAGTTCCTCGTTAGCATTTAAGAGAGCGGCACTGATGACCGCTACGAAGGTGACAACGAAGCCACCTTCAGAAGAAGTACTAAGAGCGAGGGACAGTTTCTACGATTTCTGTTGCTTTATGGGTAAGAAACCCGCAAAGCACATGTTGGAGTGGCACAACGAATTATGCACAGGAGAAGATAGCGAATGTCTGATAGGCGTCGGCGGACCAAACACATCGATCCTCGCACCTCGGGGATCTGCGAAAAGCACTGTCCTTGGTTTGTTCGCTGCCTGGATGATTGGACGACATGCAGCTGCCAAGAAAATGCTGCGGATTCTGTACATCGCTTACATGGTGGACATTAGTCGTGCAAAGTCAGCAACTATCAAAGGCATCCTCACGTCTCCAAAATATCGCGAAGTCTTTCCTATGGTTCGACTATCGAAGATCAAACGTTCCGACGAATACTGGTCGATCGACTACGACTTCGCAGGAATTGACACTGCTGGTGAGGAAGCGTTCACTATTGCGTGTGGTGGTCTCAAAGGTGCTATTACCTCGAAGCGATCCCAACTTGTTCTTATTGATGACCCTATCAAGTCAGCTGCTTCCATTAACAATCCGGATATTAGGAGAGAGATGGAATCAACGTGGTCTAACGTTATCGCTCCTACCATGTTCCAGGGCGCTAGGGCGATCTGTCTTGGGACGAGGTTTCACTTTGACGATATCCACCAAACCCTTTTCGTACCTAAGAACAATTGGAAACAGATTATTCAGCAAGCGGTAAAGACTGATTCAGAAGGCAGGCAAACGTCATACTGGCCTGAATTCTGGTCAATGAAATACCTGAACGAGCGTAAGCAGGAAGATCGTGTCGCTTTTGCATATCAGTATCTGAACACAGCTGTCCGTAATACAGACGTCGGCATTTCACCAGAACTGATTGTTCACGGCGAAGTGCCTGATGAATACGACTGCCTAGGTGTAGGCATTGACCTTAGTGCTGGTTTATCGCAAAAGAATGACTGGACAGTATTCACACTTGGAGGAATCAAGGACGGCAAGATCTACCTGATTGACCAAAGACGTGAACGCACAATGGGCAACATCAAAAAAATGGATACCCTATGCGAGATGCTTGCTGATTGGAACATCCTTTTGGAAAACGATGAGGGTCAGTTTTTCCCAACGATGTCACCGTGCATGGTCTGGCCTGAAGCAGTGGCATACCAAACATCCTTTGAAGGTGACTTCAAACGCATTATGCACGAGAACCGTGCTTTGTATAACCTCACAGTTAGCCCAGTCAAAGGATTCAAAGGTGACAAGCTTGCACGCTTGAGAGGCGTATTGGGTCTTTACGAAGGTAGACGAGTTGTATGGAACAAGTGGCGTAAGTGGACAGTACTAGAAGAAGAGCTATTGAACTTCGGTCATAGTCAGCACGATGATGCTGTGGATTCAATGGTTCTTACTATCGGAGGTCTGTTAAGACGAGGAAATTTGCAAATTGATTACAATAAAGACAGTTTTGAATTGTAGTCAAAATGGCTAAGAATTTGGTTGGCAAAAATTATGCCGATATGGGTGATAAATATAGAAGTAAGAATACGAAGCAAGAATTCAAAGACGCTCGTCGTGAACAGCGTATGGCTGGCGATGCATTAGAAGCTAATACGTCAGTTGCAGCTGAGGCTAGCGATTCTGTAAAAGGAGCTGCTAGCAAAGCTAAGGGTGGAAGCTATCAAAGCGGGCAACAGCATTACTCTGGAGGTGAGCTTGTAGACACAGGGGCTCCTAGTCAGAGCTACCCGGCAGACGACAACAATCCATATACCAATGCCAATATCGCAGACTTTGACCTAAGTGCAGGTGGTGCTGGTGCCAAGAAAGGTACAGAACGACTGAGTGCTCAGGACATCAAGCGACTGAGAGATCAAGGCGGATTTAGCAGACAACAGATCGTTGACTACGCCGAGAACCATGACTTCGGTGATGGTCCTGGAGCATCTGGCGGAAAAGCACAAGCTCTTTTGAGCAAGTACAAAGATGCGATTGCAAAAAATCAAGCAAAAAATAAAGAAGACGCACCTAAGCCTGTCCAGGAAACATCACCTGCTCCTACCCCTGTAGCTCAAGAAACAGAAGGCTCTGCAGCAATTGGTGATAACAGTAATGCCGCCGGTCCTCAGCAAGCAAAAACTGCTGCTGGAGGTGGTACTCAACAAACTATTCAGGCTGGTGATGGTAATATCTCAGTTAATCAGCAGGCAATTGATAACTCACGCACCTACGGTGGAAGCAGCAGAATTTTTAACTATCAAGGTACAGGCGATCTAACTAAAGACACTCCTGTATCTGCTGCCACGACGGGAGGGTTTTTTGACGTAGATGACAGCCCTGCTGCAAATGCTGCAAGGGTAGATCGTCAATCTGATCAAAACACGGAGCTTCAAAAACAATATGAGAATCCAACCTATGCACAAGATGCAATTAATCTTGCAGGTCAAAATTCTTATATCAATCCTGCTGCTCTAGACAAACGAGTCTCCGCAGGCGCTCAAAATATGTTTGATATGTCTACCGTAATGGGTGCAAACATCTTTGGCGATATGTTTGCCAGAAACGCTCCTACCTGGAATTCACCGAAACCTGCTGAAAAGGTAGAAAAGCCTGACTTCGAAGCTTACGGTCAAAATATCATTGATAGTCTCTAAGTCTTATAGACTAGAAGAAAAGAGATAACGAGATGAATTCAGTAGATAGTGGCTTTCAACAGATCCTCACGGCTGCTAAAGAGCGTCGTGGGGATTTAACTGTTGATACGATGATCGTTAGTTCGCATCTAGCTCAGATGCGGATGTTCATCTTGCGCCGTGGTATTGAATTCTTTGCTGAGCAAGATAGCTACGGATACCGTAAGGAGTTTCTGCGCAAGGTATGCGAGCACAATATGCTCGACATGAAGCTCGACAGTATCGTCGATTATTTCCTGTGTGACGGACAAGGTTTGTTCTACTTCCGTCCTAGTGGTGACAACTATCAACTACTGTATTTTCCAAAAGAAAACTACCGTGCCTACCGTGACCAAGCTGGTGATCTAAACAGTGTTGTACTGACCTATAGCTTTAACGTACAAGAAGAGAAGGCAATGGAAGCCTTCCCCATGAATGATCCTGGAAAGCGCGGTGGTAAGAAGAAATATATCCGACTGAAGGTTTTCAAAGATCGTATCGAACAGACAATCTCAGACGAGAAGATTGAGTTCGAGAATGCAATGGGTGGCCCTGCTATGACTCAAATGGGTCAGACAGAAGTCTTAACCAACAGCCTTGGCTTTATTCCTGCAGTTGAAATTTTCAACTATATGGATTGCACAGGTGAGGCGACTGGTAACGGAGAGTTTGAATGGCTATCCAACCAGATCATGTACCACGACGAGCTGGTCAAAAACGTACGTAAAAACCTGAAGTTCTACGGCAATCCCACGCTTATTTCCAGCCGTCCTAAGCACGACATCATTGAGGCTGGTGATGAGAGCAGCTTCCGCCCCACCATTAGCTCCCAGGCGGGCTTTGCAGCGATGGGACGCAACAGCACGAGGGTTAGTGAACCCTTTGGGGGTACTTCCGCCTTAGACGGGCAAATTAAGGTACCTCGTGTTATTGCCAATCTTGAGCCAACAGACCGTATTAGTTACCTGACACCAGACAGTGTGAGTGGTGACCAGAATATGTACATCAAGCAGTACAGGCAAGAAATTCGTCTGGCGCTTGGCGGTGTGGATGACCTGGACATTCAGACTGCATCTACGGCATATGAAATCAAAACACTGTATGGACGTGTTGCGTCTACAGCTGAGAAAAAGGCACGTGCCCTATTCACATACGGCTTGTGCAAACTGTTTAGTCTAATGATTAAGCACGAAGAACGTATGTTCGACGAAAGCTTTGGTGTTGCTATGGGACTTAAGAAGCCTGAAATCCCATTGATGGAAGACTTCCAAGATCCAAAAGAGTATGAGGCGGCTAATGAAAAGTTCCTCAAGCAGATGGCAACATACGAAAAGAAAAAGACCGATTTACTAGGTGTTACACTTGAGTCAGGCGAAATGCCAAACGGTGTAACCGGTCTTATCCCCGATGGCAGCACAAAAGTTGCCTGGCGTTGGATGGGTGAAGTCTTTGAAGATAGTGCTGACGAGATACTGCAAAACAGCATCGTTGTCCGCAACCTCCAAGAAGCAGGTGTCGGTTCCATCGAAGCTCTCAAATATCTCTTCCCTAATAAAACTGACGAAGAGAGAGCAGCAATGATGTCCGGCTTCCCATTCCGGGTAGTCCAACAAACACAACAAGCAATCAATTCATTCGTGGGAATGCTTGGCAACCTTTATCAGCTGCCGCACCCACAGACGCCTGACCTCCCATTGGCGTCAGACCCCAACCTTGATCTAACAGGTTTCCTATATAGATCTCTTGATTATTTACGTAAGGAGTTAAGTTACAGTGGAAAGTACAAGCCAAGCAGTAGCGACACAGACATCGCAGAGCTCAGCGATGCCGACAAGCGTCGCTCCGCAATCGGCCGCCCCGTCAGGGATGAGCCAACAACCCAGCTACCAGGCATCACCGATGGCCCAGGCTCCGGTGGCGTCGGCCCCGCAGGCTTCGGCTCCGGCGGGCAACCCATGGCAGGAGGCGTTTCAGGCGCTGAGCGCAAGCTTGAATACAAGCAGCCCCTCCCAGGCCCAGGTTCCGTACTCGGCGTATCAGACGCCGACACCTCAAGCCAATACCCAGGCGCAATGGGCTTCAGTGCCCCAAACCCAGCAGCAAGCCCCGTATTCGGCTCCGGTGACCTCCAGTCCCCAAGCTTCAACCCAAACCTACTCGGAATCGGAAGTAACCAACCTGCTGCAACAGCAAGCCGCAAGCCTTCAGCAAAGCGCACCCGCCGTAAGTGACGGTTACCTCAGCCAGATCTCCGATGAGTCCCTTGAGGTTCTTGAGCACTTTGGTGCCGAGGCTCCCCAGCTTCTGAACACCTATGCCTGTGCCGTTGAGGATGCCCTCATCGAGCAAGTTCAGCGTGGTCAGTCCATGAGCCTGATGCTCGAAGCCGCTGGTGAAGAGCGTTCTGCAATGAACCTGATGCTCACCAACCCCGATGTGCTCGCTGACTATGTCAACGACTTCTTCGGTCCTGAAGGCCCCTACCCGACTGAAACTCCTGATGAGACTGCTGCTCGCCAGCAAGAAGAAGCCCGTGCTCAGTTTGAGCAGGAAATCATCGCTCAAGAGCAAGGTCGTGTGCCTGAATCCTTCCAGCGTCCCGAAATGGAAATGCCTACACCCGGTCGCCAGGTGAACGTCGCCAACGACTTCTGGGGTGGCTTCAGCCAGCTGATGGATCAAAGCCCTGAGCAAGCTTGGCAGTATCTGTCCCAAGCCCCTCAAGGCGCTCTGTCCGCCAAGATGCTCGTTCAAGACGTCTGATAAACAGTGGGGTCCTTAATTGGACCCCTTACAATATAAGTATTGATTAGTGATTAGAAATGCGCGTATCTCCTTTTACTGTTGCTGAAGAATCCCTGGGTGCATCTTCCGCGATGCGTGGTCTCGGTGGTATGGAAAGAACTGCCGCACCCAAAGGACCCAATATGTTTGACGGAGGTCCCGCCTCCAAGGTTGGTGAAAACACACAGCCTTTTAACAATGCACGGATGATGCAGCAAAATGTTCTGCAAAACACCAGTGCTGCTGCTCCTCAAGCACAAGCCAATGCTGTACAGCAGTCTCGCAAAATGAACCTTGTCGAAGACAATGCAGAGTACAAAGCAAACCAAATGCTTGAAGGGCGTAAGTCTGAAATTCTGAGCGTGATGAATGCACCTGCCACTCTGGCTATGGGCAATATGTCACCTCCGCAGATGGAACAATTCCGTAGTGATATTGCTACTGGAAAAGCTATGGCTATGGGCGTGAATCCTGATCTTGTTCAGAATCAAATTTCCGAGCAACGTTACGCTTAATTTACTACAATAATAAATAGTCGTAGTGATTAAATACCATGCGTCTTGCTGGTGAACAACCTAAGGGAGACCCAGAAGTTTTCCAAACTATCTGGAAGCACCTCAAGTCAGATGGTATGCCCGATCAGGCTGCAAACCAATTAACAGCCGAAATGCTCACACATGGAGAGGACATCGATTCCTCTATCGAAAAGTATGAGCGTTACTACGACAATTTCAGGGAGCGAGGATATAACGAACATGCCGCACAGGCTATGGCAGTAGAGTCGTTAGAAGGTGGAGAAGAGCCTAAAGAGAGTACGCGATTCGCAGGAATATACGGCAGCTAATTCACATTTAGGGTTGCAAATTAGTAGAATAAAGGTTATATTTAATATATACCCAAAGAGAGCTATATGAGTGTGAAACTGTCAGGTGATTCCGTTCGATCTTACTTACGTGATATCGGACGGATTCCTCTTTTGGAGCATGATGAAGAAATCCTGCTCGGAAGACAAGTCCAACGGTTGATGGAAATCAAAGCCTGTGAAGAGCTACTTGGCAATCCAACAAAAGAAGAGTTAGCAGCATCTTTGGAACTCACACCAAAAGAACTTCGCAAACTGCTACGAGACGGTGAAAAAGCTAAAGACAAGATGGTTACCGCTAATCTCCGCCTTGTTGTCAGTGTCGCCAAGAAATACACAAAGCGGAATATGGAACTCTTGGACATCATCCAAGAGGGGACTATCGGCCTTGTCCGTGGCGTGGAGAAGTTTGATCCTGGGCGTGGCTATAAGTTTAGTACTTATGCTTATTGGTGGATTCGGCAAGGTATCACGAGGGCCATTGCGGAGAAATCGAGGGCAATACGCTTACCAATTCATGTTACAGAGAATCTCAACAAAATTAAGAAAGCCCAGCGTGAACTAAGTCAACTCAACGGTGAAATACCAAGTGTATTCCAGTTGTCTGACTATCTGGGATTGCCTGTAGAAGAGATCAAAGACTTAATGTGCAAAGCACGGCAGCCAACGTCACTTGAAATCAAGATTGGAGAAAACCGCGATACGGCTCTTATAGATCTACTAGAAGACGAAACACAGCTTCCAGACACCCTATTGGAACGTCAATTCATCAAAGAAGACATCCGCAAGCTAATCACCGATCTGCCTGAAATGCAGGCAGCTGTAATATCAATGCGTTATGGAATTGGCGAAGAGATTCTTGAACCTATGTCAATGACAGCGATTGGGCAAGTATTGAATATGTCTCGTGATCGAGTACGGACGTTAGAGCAAAAAGGTATTAGGAATCTGCGTGAAGCAAAAGCAGAAATAGGTTATTACTTGTAAATTACAATAAAGAGAGGATCGCCTATGAAGTAATGGTTAGCGTTACACAAGAGCAAAATAAAAATAGACAAATCTACGGCGGTACAGGAAGTAGTACTCCTGCTTATCTTGCCGCCAGTAAAAACTTAAATTTTGCTGTTGGCTCAAACAGTATGATTAACGCTCGGAGTGAGCGGGTGACAGCTATTCCATATGTATCCAATTACAAGGACTCGGTAGGTCTGTTTGGCACTGAAAATATATTCCTAAAGGTAGATCTGGATATTCAAAATACTACAAAGGTATTTGACAGTTCTGAAATTCTCAACGGTGATTACTTTGAAGCTAACACGTTGAATATTTCTGACCCAGGAGCCCCATTCTGGGAGGCTGTACTGTTTGATTTTCAACAAGACCTTTTTATTGAGAATGAGTACGAAGCAGCAGACGTAAGTACACAGTTTAAGTTTGTACCTAATGGAGTTGTGCGCGTAGATCTGGAAAACTTAAAAACAGGAAACCGCTACATTGATTCCTGGTTTGACGTCCGGTTATATACAAAGGATCGTCAAGAGTATGCATACGACACGATGTATGTTGGTGTCAATGATTATTTCTATATAGGCTTTCACGCCCGTAATACAAAAAGACTGCCATACAACGTGCGTATGACAGTCGGTTCAGAAATTATTTCAAGTTATGATTTGACGTCAGAGCAACGTCAGTACCTTGTTAGCTGACAGTAATGGTTCCACCCATATTGGCGTGAATAGAGCACTGATAGCTAAAAGTACCTGCCTCACCAACCGTCCAAAGCATCACACCATTTTCAATTTCAACGCCGTTGTTGTAAGGAGTTGCTTTAGTGGAATCAGTGTAAAGACGGAAGGGATGGGAAGGGGCTACAGCTGTAAAATCAAATGCGACAGTGTCTCCTACTGCAAATGCAATGCCGGGACCATCAATCCCATTGAGGGTATAGACATTCTGAGGAAGTTCAGCTGTACCAATATTGTTGACATCAACAACATAGTTGAAGTTTGCAGCTGCAACACGTTCAGAGAATGTAGGAGGGGCAGGAGGTGCAGGAGGTTCAGGTAAGTTACCGATAGTGCGCTTCAAAACAGAGCCACCGGAGATTTTAGCGAACTGATATTCATGAATAATGTCAAGACTATCAGCACCAACAACAGCAGCACGCTCAAGACCGCCTTCTTTCGGGAAGGTAAATGTTCCGGAACCATCGTGACGGATCTCCACAGTCATATGTGATTTCGCACCTGGCAACACAAGGCGAACCATTTCGCCATTATCAAGAGGGACTTTAAAAATAGCTGCGTCAACATAGGCAACTGTTCCTTTGATTCCCCACCAGCGAGGGACACGATGGAAGTCGCCACCACCCTTCGGAAGCACAAGCTTCATAGTTCCCGAAGAGCCAACAACTTTAGAGCCGCCCTTGTACGTAAGCTTATCGGCCATTAGATTAGATTGATACCTGTTACTATTTTAGTCAAAGTTTACTCAGCCCGTTTCTTCCAACGCAAATTATTTGCTGTATTGTTGAGTTTATTGCCATCAATATGGTGTACAACACAGCATCCTTTCTTTCTGCCATAAGGAGTAGGAGGTGTACCAAGAAAGGCAAATGCAACTAAGGTATGAATAGGTACAGTTACAAGCTTCTTTCGACCAATACGTTGAGTTAGATTTACAACGTGATAACCAGTCTTAGCCGTCTTGGCTTTTAAAATACGCTCAATAGCCCCCTTAGTGCTTTTAACTTGCCCCTGCTTATTGACATAGTATTCAATACAACATTCATAACCAGGAAGAGTGTGGACGGGTACCCACTCACTGCTATCAATAAAGTCCATCTCTATTACCAAGTATTCTTGGGTATTCAGTAATAAGTATAGCAATTATTACTACTATCTATATATGTGGCTAAGTCGAAGTCACTTATAAACCTTTTAGCTTACGGAGTTAATCCACATGTGGATTGATAATGATTTTCCGAAGCTTCTTGGTGCAGAACTGTATCGTCCCCACCCGGCCTACATCATTGAGATGGCTGTCGAGCCTGTGGTGGTCCACGATTTCTCCAAGCAACCCGGTCAAACAGTGCAACTGGACCGGTATCGCTTCTGGGGCAAGCCTGGCACCAAGGAGTCCCGTGAGCGGACCGCCGACCAAACCCTTGGTACAGCTTCCGCCCGCAACATCGTGAAGGACAAGGTCCTCGTGACCCTGCGCGAATACACCGGTCCCGCCGACACACGTGATTCTGCTCAGCCTTCCACCTTCAAGGTCGCTCGTGAGACCCTGATTACTGCCCAGCGTCTTCTGCTTGACACTGGCAACCTGAACGTTTTCCACCAGTCCATCGGTAGCCTGACGCTGCTCGATGACTACCGCCGTTGGCGTGACCGGGTGTTCGCTAACGAACTCCTGAAAGCCGAAGCTACTGGCGCTGCCAGCAAAGAGCAAGGTGGTTACTACCTGCCCGGTGGCAAATCCAAAGGCGAATCCGGTGGCACCCTGGGCGTGACCTACGCCGAAGGCGAGTCCGCCAAGTTCGACGTCACCACTGACCTTCTCGAAGTCGTTAAGGACATGCGTAAGCGCAACGTCCCGACCTTCGCTGATGGCTACTACCGCTGCATCGTGGATCCGACCGCGATGATGCACCTGCGTCAGAACTCTGACTTCCGTGAAATTGCCCGTTACCCCGGCAGCGGAATGATCAATCCGATGCAACCCAACGCAGCCCCCAACGCCAACTTCTACCAAGGCATGGGTCCTGCATACGGTCAAGCTGGCTTTGTTGCTGGTCAACCCGTGATGCCGACTGGCTTCCTCTTCGAGGGTGTCCGTTGGTTCGAGTCCACCAACCTGCCCGAGACTTCCTACAACCTGGTCATCTCCGACAAGGCTGCTGGTGCTGCTGATTACGGCGCTTCCCAGCTGGTCTTCTTCGGTCCCCAAGCCGTAGGCGTGGGTATTGGTGGTAACAACGCTCAGATTCTGCTGAACAACAACGATGACTTCAGCCGTTTCATCATCATGATCTGGAGCTTGTTCGCCGGTTTTGAAGTGCTGAATAAGGACTTCATCACGGTTGGTTACTCTTTCGTTTACTGATAGGAGGTAACTAACAATGTCCGTGATTTTCCCCGGTAACTATGTAGCAAACCTGAACGCTTATCGCGGTCAAGGTGTGTTTGCTGTCCCTGGTATTGAGTTTTATCAGGTTCGTGGCGTTGCCATCGTCGATTCTGACGTGTCTGGTGCCACTACTCTGAATCCCGAGATTCAGTCCCCCGACCTGCGTCAGGATGACAAGCCTCGTCTGAACAAGGCTCTGAGCGTCCCTGCAGGCGCCACCGTCTATCGCACTGCGATTCAGACTGTGAACCTGTCCACCTCCGGCACTAACGCCGCTTCTGTTGCTGGTCTGACGACCTCCACAGCCGCCGCTTCTGCCGTTGCTTCTGGTGGTGCATTCCCCGCCGCTGGTGATGTCTCCGACTTCACTGGTCTGAGTGGCGTGGGTACTTCTGCTGAGTCCAGCGAAGCTGCCATCACCGTTTCCGCCAACACGCTGAACATCGTTGATCCCGCCGACACCGCAATGGTGATCGTTGAGGTCTGCTACTTCATCGAAGGCGCTGCTCCTTCTACTGACGACGTGAGCGTTCCCTACAAGACTGAGTCCGGTTCCGGATACTGATCTTAAGTAGTTAATCAAGGCCCCCATTTGGGGGTCTTTTTTTATGGCTATACTGGGGTAGTGTAGTCAACATAGACATGAGTAATTTATTCCAAGATAAAAACACAGGGAAACTGGTTGAGTTTATCAATAAGCACGACAAAGAATATGCAATGGTGCGTGATGCTGGTGGAAACATTACCTACGTGAATATTGAATCACTTGTGCCCTACGACAAAGAAAAAGGTCGTCTTAGTAAAGTTACAGCTCCTCAAGTGGCTCCTGAGCCTGAGGAAAAGCTTCCTGAAAGTGTGGTTCCTGTTGAAGATACAAGGTTGAATTTGAATACTGCACCTGCCGAACAGATCGCTAAGCGGTTGCCTGGTGTTGGATATGCAACTGCAAAACGTATTGTTGAACTTCGTATGTCCCTGTCCGGTGAGCGGTTTGCAAATCTCAAGCAACTTGAAAACATTCCCCGTGTCAACTGGGAACAGCTTATTGAAGAAGACCTTATCTTCATTAGTTAAACTAGACATAGTGTTACTAGAAAGATAGATGCTGTCACCGGAAGAGCTGCTTCTATTCAAAGCAGTTAAAGACGAGCAAGAATTTCAGGATTCGCTGAGCCAAGCAGGAATGGTTGGTGGCATTGGTGGTGCTTCATTGGGCGCTCTTGGTGGTACTGTTCCCCACAAACTTGGGAACGCTCTTAATAAATTAAAAGGAACTCAAGCCAAAACAATTGCTCGTAGCCTAAAGCCTGGTTTCAGAATGGCAGGTGGCTTAACGGGACTAATTCTTGGTGGCGGCCTTGGTGCAGGAATGGCAGCACTAATGAAAAAAGACTCTGATGCAGGGCAGCTGCTAGGAAAGATTCAGGCTCAAGGCGGTCAGCTGGATGAAATGGATCAAATGCAGCTGGGTAAATTGCTTGGAGAAATGTATAACAGCCCATCGCAATTTATGTAATGGAACTAGACGATTATCTCAAATCTAAAATTAGATTCCACCTGGGTTACAACAGTGGAGCACAAATGCCCGCTGGTGATAGAGCACGCCTAGAAGAAGCAATGTCACTGGTGCCTGATGAACTGTGGCAAAGTCAGATCGTCTATCACATCAAACGTTGCGATAACGCATGGACAGTCTCTGCATATTTCCCAGACGACATCAATGAAACTGGTGGATCAGGTATCGTTAACTTTTCACGTCAGGAAGTAATTTCAGGAGACGTGCAACGGACGATTTCACAATCTGATCCGCTAAAAGGCGACGAATATTTCCGTGAGATTTATCTTCGTGAATGTGACCGATTAGCCGAAACTTTATATGTTGCGAATTATCGTCGTCCAGAAGTTCGTCGATATGCATTTGATAGATCTGGTTCTGAATTTATTATGGCAGTTCCTGGACCAGCAGATACAGCAGTTGGTTCAAGAATTACGCTCAGTCAAGAATGGCGATAACTGTAGAATAGTTTTAGGAAACATCATTCATAGTTATGCATCACGTTACCTCTCACGGTGCACCTAAAATCACTATGGATAGCAAAGAGCGTGACTATCAAGAGCGCCTTCGCCAAGCCACAGCTCAAAGCGATGGCAATCCAAACGTGATGGGAGTACAAGCCTCAGCTCAAACTAGCAATGTGCAGAATGCTCCGACAGAGCCTGCTGTAAATAAGACTGCTGATGCTGCATTAGGCACTTCAATGACTCAACAAGCTCAAGA
>CEOO01005778.1_pt1 | contig 15265 bp, 23 predicted proteins | sample 530321 | NCBI WGS metagenome assembly CEOO01 (sample SAMEA2619927, study PRJEB7988) | marine metagenome | biome: marine biome (ENVO:00000447); feature: surface water layer (ENVO:00002042); material: "saline water (ENVO:00002010), including plankton (ENVO:xxxxxxxx)" | depth 5 m
TTATCAAGTAATGATACTAAAAATTTATAAGCTCTTCTTGTAGGCATATCTAAAATTAGACCTTTATTTAAATCATTGATAATAGCTTTAAGTTCTTGTCTATCAAATTCAGATGAGAATAAATCACCTTCATTTAATTTCTGACCCATTCTGGCTATTCTCTTAAGCAAATCTTCCCTAACATCAGGGTTCATCATTTTAATTATTTTAATTACTTCATCAGCTTGAGCTAAATCTTTAATTACATTTTCTTCATTTATTTTAATTCCATAAGGTTTAACTCCATCTATTAATTCCATAGCTAATTTTAAATCATTACCACCAACACTGAAATCATATTCTTCCATAAAATGTTCTTCACTACCTGGATCAAATCCAAATTTATAATCATATACAGTAAATCCTCTTTCTTGTTTGTTACCACCAGGTACAGCTGAGTCTCTATCTACTACTTCAAATTCTCTATTTACTTTACCATCACCAGAAGGACCAGATAATGTTCTAACAATTACTTTACCTGATTTTTCTAGATCATCCATTTTGTCTAATAGATCTCTAAATGAAATATTTAAAGTACCAATTCGGCTTCCACCAACATATTCATTAAGTATATCTGTAAGATTATATTTGCTCATTATTTTTTCTTTTTACGACCTTGTCTTTTCTTACCTTTAACAGCAGCACCAACATCTCCTATTTGGTTACCTACTTCTTTAGCAGCATTAACAACGTCCTTTAATTCTTTTTTTACATTTTTACCTCTACGTTTAACTTCCTTAGCAACTTTTTTTACTTTATCTGCAGCATCTTCAACTTCATCAGGAATCATATCACCATCTCTGTCATTGATTTTACCTTTTTTCCAAATAATATAATAAGCAACTGCTAATATTGCTATAACTCCGATAATAACTAAAATGTTTGTTAACATAATAAATTGTTTTAATTAATATTTTATTATAAATATATAAAAACCTACTTAAATTTATACTTCTTCTTATATGTTTCAATAAATGACTTACCAACCCCAATATCTAAATAAATTGCATTTTTAGGTATTCCTGCCACTTTTCCTTCTATAATATCATCAACGTGTTTGGTTTTAAATATTTTAATTTTAGGTTTAGAACGTCCATGTCTAGATGCCTTCCAAACTACTACTACTGGAGCTATACTTTGTGTTGGTCTTCCTCTCATTATTTATTATTTACTTTTTTTTCTAATGCTTTAATATGTTTACATTTACCATCAAATGCTCTCCATCTACCAGGACAATTACAATAAAATTTACCTGAATCAGGATAATAGGTAGTTTTATATTTTATTTCTGCATTACTACTACTAACATGCATTTCAATTATTGGATCTGTCCTTTTTAACTTTGGCTTAACCCATTCAATATCTTCTATAGTAGTGCCATTAACTACTTCTTTCCATAATGGCATTAAGTAAGTTTTACCATTTAATTCAAGTATAGTAGGTGGAATAAGTGCATGTTCGTACTTATATTTATATCTTCTTGTAAATATAGATGGACCAAATCCACTACCAGGTAAGCTCAAAGCACCATTAGTGTGTATTATTCTAGTTCTATAATTTCCGTGTTTATTTAAATTTTTAAATTCCCAAAGAGCCATAACCTTTATTATTTGTCCTAAATATACGAAAGGAGATTCGGGTAACCAAATCTCCTAGCATATATTTTAACCTTATCTTAATCTTATATTAAAATTTAAGACCAAATCCTAATGTAAGATTTGTAGTTTTTGCGTTAACATCGTACACTACTTTAGGGTCAACGAATACATTTTTATGTAATGTAAACATCTTACCTACACCAAGTTGAAGTAAATCTGTATCAAAGTCTTCAACTCCTACATAAGCGAAGTATTGGTTCTCACTGTTACCAAAAAATCGTCTTACGTGTACATCATATTTCATATCAGTACCCATTTCTTGTGATACATTAAAACCTACTACTAGGTCATCACTAAACGCGTATCCTACAGTTGGACTAATAGCCCATTCTGTCCATGAAACATTCGCAACGTCACCAGTACCCACGTACCAATCACCTTTTACCTGTGCACTTGCAGAAAGTGTAAACACAAACGCAAGTAAAATCATCAATTTTCTCATAATTTAATTGTTTTAAGTTAATATTTATTTTAATTGTGAAACTTGCCAGCCAGGTAAGACTGGACTTTTATCATAAAGATTTTAATTTTTTTAATTGGAAAGCCAATATACGTAAAAAAAATGGAACAGCCACGCTATTCCATTCTTTTCTTTGATATTTTTATTAATAAGTACTAGATGAGGCAGGTAATGCTGTAATAGAAGTTACATTAATACCTAGTGCATTACTAAATGTTAATTCAGGATTACCTTCCGATTCTGCATTTTGTATTTGTGTACCTTCACCATTTACAAGAGTAAGTATTTCACCTGAACCAAATGATAAAGTATCACCTGTTAGATCTTCAGTACCAACAACCCAAGTTAATGTCCCAGTACCTCCTAATCCTTGTGTAGCTGTATTTAGAGTAAATACATCACCAGCATTGTATACTACAGAAGAGGATTGTTCAGTTGCTACAATCATGTTAACAAAATCAGTTCCACCTCCATTAACTAAGTAAGAAGCAGAAACATTAACACCTGTTTTAGTAGCTGGTATACCATGAGAACCTGAGTAAGTTAATACTACTAATCCATCATCACCACCTGTCATTCCAGTTGCTGTACCAGAAGTTGAGTTTCCAAAATCAGCACTACCACTTAGTAAAGTGTTAGCTAATATATCATTATCAATTTCATTAGCTGGAACACCAGGAATTGCTTGTTCTTTAAAGAATATAGATAAATTATCATCACTAACACCAGCAAAATCTACTGTAAATGGATTTGATCTTTCAGTAGTACCAACACCTGTTGTTATACCACCACCAGCTAAATTATTAGCAACTTGAATTTGAGGGAATCCACCTCCCGCATTAAGAACTCTAATAGGATATTCAAATGAAGCTGTAAGAGCTATAAAAGTACCTGAATTAGGACCAACTACACAATCTGTATCTTGAAATTGAACACCAACTATATTATTTGATTTTCCATGTTCACCACCTTGAGCACCATCACTTAACAATGCATTTAAAGTGTGTACTTGTCTGTAGTGATAATCAAATTGATCCTGAAATTCTATTTGTTCTCTTAAATATTTTTCTTTTGCTTGTCTAGCAGGTAAATCCTTATTTTCAGGTTTTTGTCTCCAGGTCAACCAATGTCCAGGATCCTTTGCAGTATAGATAAGTCCCATATTGTAATTTTTATTTTGTTATAAATATATAAAAATTATTTACTATTTAAATTTTTATGTTTTGTTTTTCGTGAATATTTTTTTTTATTCTTATGTGGCCCTGGAACTTTTAAAGCATCAAACCATTCATGCTGAGTAAGTTTTATTTTTTCCATGATTCTGGGTTTGTAAGTCTAAAGATAGAGCTAAACAAAGATTAGTTAGTTGTCCTGCTTCATGCACAGCAATAAAATCTTCATCAGTCATCATATTAAAAAATTGAATGCTGGTAAATTCCATTTTATCGTCCTTGTCCCCTATACTTTTTAACATAGTTTTTACTATTTTTTGAATTACTTGTTTTGGATTTAGAGTGTACTCCAGGTCTTTTTTTCTGTGGCCTATCAACATAGGCACTTGCAACTATTCTAGCCATAATCTATTTTTTATTATAAATATAAATCGTAACCAGAAAATTGCTTCATATAACTAGTTATTTTTACTCCATTTCCATCTTGCATTACTTTACCTGATCTAAAATATTTTTTAACACTACCAGCACCACCTAAATGGGCAGCAGCTAATATTCCGGATTCAGTAACTAATATACCATTTATTTCTTGCCCCTCAAATTTATCTATATATTTTTGTAACTTTTTTTTATTATAATATAAATTTTGTAACATAGCATATTCTTGTAAGTCAGGACTATTTAAAAAAGCATCAGGTGTAACTTTTATTTTTAATGTTTTTAGGGTTGATTTACCAAATTGATATTTGCCCATATAACCAAATTGGTTAACTATGTCATATCTATTTCCTGATTCTCTTAAACCTATATCAAATAAAAATTTATCTAAATCTTTTACTATAATTTTTTCAATTTTAGTTTTGATAATAGGTTTTTCTTGTAATGTAGGTGCTACAGTAGTTGGTGTAATTAATACTAATAAGAAAGTTAATAATGCTCTCATAATTAAAAATTTTTTAAAAAGTTACCTTTAATTGTTTTATTTTTTAATTGTTGGGCCCTTTCATCATTTTTCAACATCTTATCAGTTAACCTTTCTAAATGTTTACTTTTTTGTTTATCATAATCACGAGTGATTTTATGATGTTTTTTATTTAATGATTTTATTTTCTTCATGTTTACAATCTTTTTTATGAAAAAACCATCCTCCACATTTACATTTAATATAGTGAATAGTTCCAACAATTAAAGGAGATGAAGCAGCCGCAGTCCAAATATTAGGGTGCCAATGTTCTCCACAAAAACCTAGTGCGTGTTTTATTATTTCTATCATATTTTACTTATATATTGGTTAACATCATCATCATCTTCTAAACCTAATTCTTTTAATCTTTGAAGATGATATTCATCTACTTCCCATTCAACCTTATCAGTAGTACCAAAATGCTCCTGTTTAGATTCTATTTGTTTAACTTCCTTATCGTTAAAAATATCACCAACAGTTAAAAAATAATGATTATAACATAGTAATTGGACGTTATCTAAACTGTAATTATTACTATTATTGTCTTTAAAGTGAAGTAACAGAGGCATCTTATAATCTAATACTCGCCTCTCTTTAAAAGAACATACAGCACATTCCTCTAATAAATATCCCTGTTCTATAAGAGCATACTTAAGTTTATTAGGATTAAATGAAGAAGCTGCTATTCTACCCTCAATTATTTCTAACATATGGGGCATTTTTTTAGGACCTTTTAAAAATTTAGGAATACCTTTACCTGATTGATTTTTATGTGAATCAAATAAATCATACATTTTTGCATATCTCTTATAGTGCTGATAGGATACATGTAAATATCTGGCAGCAGCCATATTAGATTTAGTTTTAGCCTGAGCTGCAACTATTTGTTCTTTAGATAATGGTTTTGGTTTAGGCATTAATTACCCTTTTTTAGAAGTAGTATTTATTATATTAAATGGACCTTGTAAATTTTTATCTTCCTTATCAAAATCTAAAAATTCCGCTTTAGAAGCATTTTTATCACCTTTTTCAATAGCTGAGGCAAGTACAAAATCTTCATATTGGTCTTTTTCCATAATAACAGTTTCAGTCCAGGTATGATCTCCAGAACCTCTCATTATAGGTACACCTCTTTTAGCTCCAACAGTAGAACAATTAACACAAAAATCATAACCATATTGGGTTAATCTTAATTTAGGCATGTCTTGTTCACATTTAGAGCACGGAATCATTTCCATAATTGTATTGTTTTGAATTGCAATGTCCATAAATATAACCTTTTTAAAAATTTGCTGTAAATATACAAAAAGATTACTGGGATTCCAAATTTATTTGGGGATTTTGTTTAAGAGTTTGAAGAGTAATTAAATCTTTTAATTTTGTTGTAGACCAACCATGAGCTCTTGATGTATAAATTATCTTTGGTGGTAAATCATCACCTGTAAAAGATTTACCAATATAATCCTCACCTAATATTCTTACATCAGGTTTAAAATGTATAATTAAATCTCTTAATTCTTCTTCCGTTTGATAAATAAAAACTTCATCAATGTAATGAATAGCCATTAATGCTCTGTATCTTTCATATAATGGTATTACTGGTTTATATTTAGACTTTCTATGTAATGAGGGATCCTTTTGAAGGAATACAATAAAATGATCACAATGTTTTTTAGCATCTTCAAAAGTATAAATATAACCAGGATGTAGTAAATCAAAATTACCAGCTGTAAAACCTACTATTTTTTTCATTTTAATAAATTAAATACTTATCACTATCCTTTAGTTCAGGATTAGTACATTTTATTTTATTTTTAACTATATTATTTTTCTTATTAATAATTATAGTATAACCTTCATATTCATAGGTGCCTATATCGTATTGATGTATTATATGTTGTAAATTATAAATTATACTATTAAATGAATTTTGATTAACATTAGATAATTTAAATTTAACTATAATATCTCCTTTACTATCACCAACTTTAACATAATCTTCTAAATTTTCAGTATTGTACATATAAGAGTATTTATTCCAATCATCATCACTAAAATTAAGAAGTTGATTAGCATAAGTATGTTCATTTTGGTTTATAAATTCATTATAAAACGAAATATCATTTATATAGTTAACGTTAAAAAATGTTGATACCATTTTAAATGTATTAAAATTATTAATATCCATTTCAATTTCTGAATTTATATTATAATAATAATCATTTGGTTTACCATGGCTAAATCCACCCCATTTTCTATTAATACGAGACATTTCAACCATATCAGCATGTTGTTGTAATATAGCTCTTGCTTGCGCTTTTTTATTTTCTTTATTATGCCAATCCTGTCCTCTACTAGAAACACAAGTAAAATGATATACTAAAGCATCCCATGTTTGAACTATTTTATTTCCATTTAGTACTAATCTATTTAATACATCAGAATCTTCTCTAGAGCGTCTAAAATATGTATCATGGCCTCCTATATCATTCCAAACTTTTTTGTACATTGTAAACGGGGCAAAAAAGTATTCTGTTTGTTTTTCCTCCCTATTATGTTCACACCAATCTAAAAACATTTTATATTGAAAGTCTTTTGGTGTTAAACCAAAATCCATAGTATGTTTTTCTAAACCAGGACCATGTAAAGGTGGTTCTACTCTAGTACTAGATAGTATCATATTATCTTTTATATGTTTACTAATGAATACATCATAGTCTTTACTAATTACCATATCTGATTGCAAATAAGATACAATATCATTAGATGCAAATTTAAACATTTCGTTTATGTTTCTAGCATAACCATAACAAACTGGAAGTGGGTTTTTTAATATTTTTAAATTAGGGAAAATAGTTTTTTGTTCAATTAACCATTCTAAAGTACCTTGATTATCCGAATCAATAAAAACGATAATTTCATGATTTAAATTAGATAAATTATCTTGTAATGACTTAAAAAGTAATTTAAGATAATCTAATTCATTAACAGCAGTATTAATACAAAAACTAATTAATTGCTTCATACACCCTTTTTAATGCTTTTTCCATACCTATATAAGGTAATTTTAATTTACATACTCCCCCAGTATACATCTCACCCATACCTTCCTCTTTAGTTATTATTTCACATCTATGATCTGATAATTCATTTATAAAAAGAGCAATATCCAATAAACTATAAGGCTGAGTATAATTAGCTTCGACTAATTTTTCATATGGATTTTTAATTATATGATCAACTAACATAATTAAGTCATCCATATAAATAAAATCCATAAACTTATTTTGATGGATAATTAAAGGTTCTTTTTTAATATACCTTTTTATATTAGATTTAATAAATCTACTATCCCATTCATTTTCATCAAATACACCAAAAATTCTAATATTATGAAAGATATGATGATTTTGAATCATTTTATTTATAGCCATTTTACTTAAACCATAAGGATCAGTAGGATAATTTCTTTCAGCACCCGAACCAAAACTAATTAAACGATCATAATTTAAAAATACACTACTTAAGTTAGTAAACATTGATAAATTTTGTAGTAATACATCGCTATTATCTCTCCATAAACGGCTACCCCCAACATTAGCTGTATGAATAACTCTATCAAAATGTTTGCCTTTAAAATAATCTATGGTTTCTTCTTTATTAGTTAAATCAAAATCATCTCTACCTACACCAGTAATATCATAACCCTTAAGTTTATTAATAATACTTTTGCCTACGTAACCGTTTTTACCTGTAACTAGTATTTTCATCTTTTTAAATTAATATAAGTTGGTTTTTCACTATAAAGAAATGTTTTTAATGTTTTTAGATTTATTGTTTTAGGTTTCATTAGTTGAATATTATTAAATATAGACATTACTTTAATATCTTCTTCACCCCAATGTGAAAAACCTAAGTAACCATAATCTTTATCTCTTCCTCCACCTACTAATTTAACTGGAATACATTCATGGTTAAGATAATTTCTAATCCATTCAAATGGTCTATATAAAACAAAAGGAGTTATAGAATAAACAACAGGTATCTTTCCCTCTAAAGCCAAACCTACGGCAGAACCCATCATTAATTGTTCAGAGGATAAAAAATTAATAAATCTATCTGGGTAATCTATTTTTATTTGATCCCACAAACCATAACCTAAATCTCCTGTTAGTAAGATTATATCCTCATTAAAGGACATTTCATCATGTAAATGTTTAGCAAATTCTTTTCTCATAGTGATTTATAATCTTCTTCACTCATTACGTGATAATGAGCATTTAATCCTTTTAAAAATGGTGTTTGATTAACTGTAGTATACCAAATATTAATATTAGGTAAAAATACTTTAAGTCTATTGGTTAAATAATGGGAGTCAACTTTATCATAAGCAGCATAACCATTAATATTAACATGCACTTCTATATTATTTAGGTTATATTCTTTAATAAATCTTAAAGATTCCCAAACACTACCCTCAGCACATTCACCATCACTTATTAAAACATAAACTTTTCTACTAGGTTTACCTAATGCTCTTCCTACTGCTATAGTAATTCCTGTACCTAAACTACCTGTAGAACAGTAAATGCCATCTTTTTCGGCTAAATGAGGATGTCCACCATATTTATTAAATAATTCCTCAGCATCTTTACCTTCATATTTTTCAATTACTACATAAAGAGCTAAAGCTGCATGACCAGAAGAAAGTATAAAAATATCTTCCTTATTCTTTTTTTTATAAATTTTATCTATAATATCAACAGCAGACAAGTAGGAACCTAAATGAGATAGTTTATTTTTATAAGCAATATCTAATATTCTTTTTTTTAAATCTACCATATAAAATTATTTTTATAATATTCAATTATTTTAGGTAATTCATTATCAAAATCCATTACTGGTTTCCAGCCTAATCCTCTCAATTTATCATCATTTAAAGCATACCTAATATCCTGACCCTGTCTAGAATAAGAAAAATCTAAATATTGATTTATTCTTCTTTGATCATAATGGGGAAATGATTTAGCTAATTCCTCATCCTTGGGATGATATAAGGTAATTAATTTACTTACAGTATCCCAATTACTTTGTTCAAAACCCCCACATATGTTATATATTTCATTTTTAACTTTACGATCTATTATTGTTAGTACAGCATTGGCTGTATCTTGTGCATGTAACCAATTTCTAATAGGTTCACCATCATTATGTAAAGGTATTTTTTTACCTAAACCTAAATATTTAATTGATTTAGGAATTAATTTTTCTGTATATTGTCCTATACCGTAATTATTAGTTGGTCTTAAAATAACATAAGGTATATTATATGTTCTAGCCCATGCTATAATTAATTGATCCGCAGCTGCTTTAGTTGCAGAATATGGATTAGATGGTTTTAATATATCCGTTTCAATATGTTCACCTTTATTTATATCACCATAAACTTCATCTGTACTAAAATGTAATAAAACAGGTAGTTTATCTGTTTCGGCTCTATAATTTCTCATTAATTCAAGTAAATTATGAACACCATTAATATTGGAATAAACAAAATTTTCACTTTTTACAATAGAATTACCAACATGAGTTTCCGCAGCTGTATTTATTATGTAATCACATTCGTATAAAAATTCAATATCATTAATATCTTTTTTTTCAAATGTAAAATTGGGATATTTATTAAATTCCTCAATTAAATTAGGATTAGAAGCATAAGTTATATTATCAATACCTCTAACAAACCAACCTTTTTCTAAACAAGCTCTAGTTACATAAGAACCAATAAATCCTAAACAACCAGTTACATAAACTATTTTATTCATACTAAATTATAATTTTTATATGTTTTTAAATAAATATTAAGAGCATTAGTTTCAATATCTTTATCAATATGAGGTGAGTACCTATTATCAGAATAAATCATTTTTATAACTGAATGCAGAGTATACTGTATACAACTTTCCTCATCTATATTTTTATTTTCATCTATTTCTTCTATTTTACCTTTCCAAAATAAAGGAATATCGTCTAAAGTAAATTTATAGTCAGTACCGTCTTTATCTTGAGCATAATATTTTTCTTTTAAAGGATTAATATTAACCCATCCTTCCTTATAGTCGTCATAACCGTACCTTATTTTTATTTTACTATCAAAAAACCCTTCTGGGATTGAAATAGCAGGACAAATATCATTACTAATTCTTTGATGCATATACCCATCAAAGTGTCTTAATTGTTCTTTATAAGGAATAATTATTTTTTGTTGTGGTAGTGGGGTTTTCATTGCATCCCTTATAGTAAGCAATGATGCTCCACCAATACCATCTGTTCTAGGCAATTTTAAATCACCCCATTCACCAGTAAAGAACCAATCATAATATAATGATTTAGTTATGATATTCAAACTATCTATACAAATACCTTTATAACTAACATAATTATCACTTATGCTATAATTACTATTAAATTTTCTTGGAGTAGTTTCATTTAATTCTATATACCCACATTTAGCCCATCTTATATTTTCGGGGTAATGGCTAGTAATTATTGTAGTAAATTCATCCTGTGAGGCTAATTTAGTTAGAGATTCTAAATAATCAGTAGAAGAATCCATAAATATATGATCATGATTACCTAAATAAAAAATAAGATCACTATTAATGTCATTATATGTATTTTGCCATTCACTTTGTAATTCATTTCTTTTAGATGAATATATTATATCAACATCTTTAAATTCTTTTTTTACAAACTTTTCTAACTCTAAATTATCTTTTTGGGCATAACAATTAGGATCTAATTCCACGTTTATAATAGCTCGAGACCATTTATAGGCTTTAGCTAAACTAGAAAGACTATATTTAGTTATATCTAGTTTACTACTATTAGGTAAATTACCTCTATCATATATAACATATTGATTCGCTTTAGAATCTGTAAGGAAAACATTAAACAGTAATACCATCTTCAATTATTTTTTTTAAGTGTAAATTATATAAAGAATCATTATCTAAAACATATGATTGAACCGCTTTATCAAAATTAACCTTAGCATATTTAAGCATAGATTTATATTTATCTTCATTTAGGTTATTAAGTATAGAATCTAATTCTTCCTGTGTTTCAAATGTAATAATACCTCTAGTGTCAAAGAATTCTGAAATATTAGGACAACCATAGTAAATAGGAATAGTACCTGTAATAATACACTCTAATAATTTTTCAGTAAAATAGTAATCGTCCTTAGAAATATTATTTTCTATAGCAAGACAAAAAGCATAATTATGAAGTACATCTAATTTACTTTCTACTTCCTTAATTCCCTTTCCAAATAAATCTATTTTATCCTTAGAATTATTTACAAAATTTAATCTAACATTGTGTCCAGGAAGAAATGCCTTAGCAGAGGTAATACATACTGCTCTATCATATTTGGTTTTTGGAAACATTTTTATGGTATCACTTACCTTAAATGTTCCAGTTATTTTAGAATGATAAGCTGGTATATTCATTGAATTAGGGAATACAGTAAAAGCTGTAATACCTTCTGCATTACAAAATTTAGCATTAGGTAAATTATCTAATAAAATTTTATCAAAAGTTAAAATAGTATGAAATAATTTATAATTATCTTTAACTTTATTCATTAATTTACTATGAAAATAATCTCTTTGTTCTAATAATCTTGCTACAATAGGAACATTTTTAGGTACTTTAATTTGCCCATCAATATATTTTTCTATATCTAAGTCATTAAATAAAACTAAATCGTATTCACCATCACCTACATTATAACAATAACTAAAATTACTAGGTATAGAACATAATTCCGCACTAGAAGGGGATCCGAATACATTTACCTGATGGAGTTTTTCTCCAGTAATACCTTCCTTATAAACTTTTTTATTTCTAATTTCTAATTCAAATTTATTATTAGAAGAATCCTCTCTTTCTTGTGTTCTAATACTATTTTGTTGTGATTCATTATAAACATGGGCATAAAAATCTACTACCCCTATTTTATCCTTAGGGCACATTTCAAGGCAAGGAAATTGATGAGCTAAATCAGCAGCATGCCAATAGTATTTTTGATTAATATTAGACTTAAGATCTGAATTATCTACAGCTTTAATTAAAAAACCTCTAAATGTTCTTAAATGTGAAGCTCTCCAAATATCTCTTCTATATAGTTTATAATCATGGATATAATCTGGGTATGGTGTTGATTGAGGATTAGGTAAGGTAATATTGTCAGTACCATCCCAACAAACAAATCCACCATAAGTCATCCAACAATCATTCTTGTTATAAAAATCATTTAATTTATCTAGTACATTTTCATCATAAAACCAATCATCTCCATCTAAATGAATTAAAATATCATTATCATCTACAAAATCATCCAAATATTCAAAATAATTATATTGTGCTCCTTTATTGTGTGAATTTTCTATTACATTCCAATTATCTAATTGTCCTACTATATCATTTACTTTACTATAAGTACCATCAGTAGAAGCGTCGCTAATATAAAGAACTTTATAATTATCATAAGTTTGATTTAATATGCTAGCAATATTATATTCTACCCAATCTTCATTATTAAATGAAGGCACTATTATTTTAAATAAATTTTTATTTATCATAATTCTAAATCACTAATTCCCTTATTACGAATTAGGTTAAATGAGAATGCAGTATTTTCTCCATCAGGCTTAATATCATTGATAAGATATCTTTGGCCGCCTCCAACACCCATAACTAACTGGTCATAAAAAATACCTACTTCACTTAACTGCCTTTCAGTTTGTTTTCTTAATGATTCTTTTCTTCCAGTAAGTAAAATAATATTATAACCTTGTTTATCCCATTCTGATATTTTTTCTAATGTGCCAGGAAGTAATTTCATAGTATAGTTAGGTTTACTTGTATAGACAGGAGCATCATGTTTTACTAGTGTTCCATCTATATCACAAACTATAGTTTTAGGTCTATTTGCTAAATAACTCATCTAATTTGGATTTTATATTTTTCTTAATTTTTGTGTCTATACCTTTAAGTTTAGATTTAATCTCAGTTTGAAATATTTCATTAGAAAAAACATAATGACCACAAATCTGTATTAATTTTGTTTTATTTTTAATGGGGCTAAACTTACTATCTACCCATTTTTCCCATCTTCTAGAATCATGACATAATTGATAAAATAAATCAAATAATTTTTCATCTTTAATATTATCTAAATATGTTTGTGTTTCAATTAAACCAAATTCAGGAGCAATATTAATTGAATCTAACCCTAATTTAAATTTTTCATTAATTACCTTAGTAGTAATATAATCTCCATTATGTTCCTTAGAAATAAGTTTATGTTTTTTAGCTACTTTTACCATATCTTTTAGTCTTTTTTTACTATAATTCCCAGTATTAGTAGTTTCTTTTAAGGATGTTCCTGATTGGATAACTAAATATTTAATTTGTTTAAATTCACTTTCACTTAATTTTTCTTTTAAATCAATAACTAATTGATCTAATTCTTTGGCTGTAAATTTTCTAATAGATTCTTCGGTTCCTATTTCAAATTCAATTTCATCATTTATATCTAAACAATGGCAAATCATAGAAATAGTCCATTTTAAACCATCTTCATAAGTAGGATGTACAGCCCAAGGATCTATATGTATAATATCAAAATGTTGGCAATCAGTAGTAAGAGAAGTAAAACCATCATCTTCTATATAACCTTGAGATGGTCCAGAATGATCTCTTTTAATTACAGCTTTACCATCTACATATTCAGAAAATTGTTTAGTAGTCCAGTTATTAACATAACCACCATTAAATTCAATTTGTCTCCTAGAAGGGATAAAACCTATTTTATTTTTTGTTTCTTTCATGTATTCTAATACTGCATCTACAATATTTTTAGACATGGGTCCTATAAAGTATTTTATTTTATTCATTTGTATATAATTTAAATTGTTCAAAAGCTTGTAATTTAGCTATAATTTTTCCTTCTGTTGTATGAGGTCTACCATCAACCAAATCTCCCTTAATAGATACATCTATAGGGGTAGCATTAAAAACTATGCCATCCAAAGAAGGTACTAAGTTCCAATTTTTTCTTGTGATAATATCAAAATTAATATTATGCATTTTACAAGCATATTGTACCGCTTTACTAAAGCCTCCGTTACCTAATATAGTAAGAAATTTTGGGGTATCCAAAAAATACTGATAAACTCCTAGCCAATCAGTATTATAGGCAGTTAAATAACCATTATCGTTTATTATGGTATTAGCTGCTCCTATATCATTTACTGCTTGATCCAATTTATCTACATATTTTAAAACTTGGGTCTTAAAAGGCATGCTAACAGCAAACCCTGAAATATTTAAGGTTTTTACTGCTTCAATAGATTTTTGAATATTATCAGAATAAAAAGATTTATATATTGCATTAATATTTTTTCTTTCAAATAAATTATTAAAATATTTACACCCATTATTACCTGGGTTAGAAGAAAAAGAACAATATATTTTAGTATCTTTATTTATAGATTTCATCAAATAATTCTAATGATTTAAACCACAACATTTTTCCAAATTTTTCATCATGTAACGGTGACATATTTAAAAATATTAAAGCTGTTATTAATTTTATTTTTTTCCAATCCCAACCTTCTTTAATTATCCAATTTTTATATAAATTAACAAATTTAGTTAGATTATCACTTTTACTATAAGAATAATCAATAAATGATACACCTTCATTTAGAGAAACAAAATTAGGGAGTTTAGCTAAATTATAAGGAATTAATGTCCCACCATACATTTTTGCTAAATCATAATAAATATCTCCACCACTAGTATCACCACCAAATGATTCTCTCCAATCTATATAAGTAAATTTATCTTCTTCATCATTATAAACTATATTATCAAACTGTAAATCACCATGAAATAACGA
>CEOO01034362.1_pt1 | contig 15085 bp, 31 predicted proteins | sample 530321 | NCBI WGS metagenome assembly CEOO01 (sample SAMEA2619927, study PRJEB7988) | marine metagenome | biome: marine biome (ENVO:00000447); feature: surface water layer (ENVO:00002042); material: "saline water (ENVO:00002010), including plankton (ENVO:xxxxxxxx)" | depth 5 m
ACATTTTTTGACCAGTCATTTTCATCAATCTCTTTCATCAAGCCACGCAGGAATTCAAGGATCTCCTCGTCTTCCATCCGTTCCGCCTGTGCGATGTCATATTCAATAGCTTCGCCAGACATATAAGTGGTTGAGTCGTTCTGCAAATTAATGATTAGAGACCCAGCGCCGTCACGCTCGACTCCATTCATAGCGATGTTGATCAAGTCAGTGAGAATAAGTTCGGCGGTAGCAGCAAGAAACTTCTGCTCCTGCGTCTTCTCTTCACCCCACTTATCAGACCTAATTAACTGCTGAAGCAGATCAGTTCGCCTAGACATAATGTAATGACTCTTGTATAAGGATAAGTAAATTAATACTCTAATGTGGGGTCTTCGTCATCAACTTCGTGATCTTCTGGTTGTTGATTTAATCCAGTTCCAGAAGAATCAATTTGACTTGCGTGACGACCATTTAACATATCAACTATAACTGCTTCAAACCTTTCGTCAAACTGAGTAGTAGGGTCAAGCAGTAGTTCTTCACGACCGTTCATTTCGTTCATGGCATCAAGCTTCTCTTGCTCTTTCATTGCTTGCTCAACCATATATTCCGCTACTTGTTGACGAAGAGTATGTAGTTCACAAGCAAGCTCAAAGCTTTCAAGATAACTGTCGTGGTCTACAAAGACACCAACATTTTGCGGAATAAGATGAAAAGGATTGCAGCAATACTTATTACCACAAGTGGTTTTAACACCGCTAAATCCAAGATCACCCCAAGTAAACCACATAGCAACCCGCTGAGGATGATGCTGCGTAGAACTACTAATTCCATGCCGTCTCCAAGCAAATTGAGGTTGCTTGGTCCGTTTGTTGATATTGCCTTTCCAGTCCCAACACTCATCAGGATCACCGATTTCTACTTGCGACCAGAACTTGAGTGCTTTGATCCTGTTTTTCTTAAGTAGTTTAGATATATCAAAAGAAAGACGACCTTCACGAGCACCAGCAACGCAGCGTACACAAGCTTGATGGCTGTCGTATCTCATGCTGTGGGTAGAGAATCTACCAAGTGAGTGACCTGTATATAGACAGAGCTCACCCTCTTCAGCTGTATTAGAGAGTTGTTTGACACGTCTTCCGTAGGCGTGACCTCCACGTTTTTTAGAGGGTTGAGCTTCAGCCATTAAAAATCTCCTTCAGGTTTCACATAAGAGCCGCCGAGTGCTGGGTACTGCTCATTAGCAGGTAGTGCTTGGAGTTGATGGTTAATCATATATTCGTATCGTGTACTGTTTTCATATTTGATACGAACGAGTTTTGCACGGGGAGTGTAATACTCAGGTTTACCAACAACTAAGGCGGTCATTTGGTTATGGGCAACACGCACACGCAGCCCAATCTGGATATCAGATGACTTCATATTAATACCTAATTACTTATTGTGAGAGTTAGAAATCGTTGAGAATATGTGTTTCGTCAATGGGATCGTCTTTAGGACGCTGCCAGATACGAACGGACTTTGATTTACCTGATGCGTCTTTACGACTGGTGACTAGTCGACGCCAGCCCATTGACTGGAGAACATCAGCAACACGTCTGCCTTCACGTCGCGACTGGTTCCGAGGATCCAGTTCTAGTGCGTGAGTCAGAACGTCAGCAGCAGTGACTTCTTCACGGATGGCGACATAAGCAGCAATCTTGTCAAGCCAAGGATCAGGGTCACCAAACTCTTGGATGTATTCGGATATAGCTGCAATCTCTCCACTGTTGAATTCATATCCAACTCCGCTGCGGTAAGCGTGAACCGCCGCTGCCCAAAGACTATCACGTTCTTGGATAAGTTGCTTCCAAGGAATCTGAAATCCACCACCAATTTCTAGTGGCACAAAGCGTCGATTGCCTGTGCTGTCAACCAAGAACTGGTTGCGGTTAGTAGTACCGATCATTACGAAGCGACGAGGCAGCTTCGAGGGCAACGAGGCATAGGGATAACGCACTTCATCGACCCGACTGGTTATCAGGTTTTTAAAGTTCTCGATGTTGCGTACGTTGAAGTAGTTATCAATCTCAGGCAACTCCAGCAACCAGGCTACGTGCAGTCGATACTGCTCTTTCATCAACGTCTCAAGTGGCGTTGTGATCTCAGAGAACAGTGCGTCAGGTACAAGGTTGCGGGCAAACATTGACTTGCCTACGCCTTGTGCACCCACGAGAATGGGAAGCCAGGACATCGATGCGCCTGGGTTGTACGCCCTAGCAACAGCACCGATCATCATCCGCTGCATTGCAAGCGTGGCGAGCTGGTGCTTGTTACCTAGGAAGACTTCACCAATGCGGTCCCATTCAGGGTGTGGCTTGGAGTGGGCAGCACAGCCATCTAAGTACTTAGTGATAGGACAAAAGCTGTTCTTACCAGCTGCGTACTGGATAGCCGTCTTGACCCGTGGTTCGGGGATAAAAACACCGTGCTCACAGCTGAGCTTGGTGGTCATGATGTCTAGGTCATTGCCCTCAAGCTGCACGACCTTGCCGTTGGGATCGTCGTATTCAATTGCATTGGTCAAACGGTTCTTCCGCAGACCAGACAAGATTGTTTTGACTTTGTCTACGTCAGACTCACGTTCCTTAGCTGCGTCGTCATTGCTTTTCTTAGGTCGCCCTTTACGTTTTACCTGCTTGGCATCAGGTAGCGGTTCCGGCTCAAACTCCATAGTCTCTCCTTTATTGCTAGATATGATTTCGTCAAAGCTGACTGGTGGGTCAGTCTCTGTGTAACCAACAGCTCCTCCAGCAGCACCAAAACGTAATGTGATTGGTAGCTTCTGTGTCCAGTTAGGGTCTTGCTTCTTGGCTAGCGAATACAGCTTAGTGTGACCTGCATATTTGCCGAGACCTTTCCACTTAAACGGTCGAATGTTTTCTTCTTTGTGACCGTGATGACCACGTAATACCCAGTCAACCCAATCATCAAAGAGAACGTGTCCTACGCCAGCACAAGCGGCCATAACGGGCACGTAGTAGGACTCGTACTCGTCGTCGCTTGAAGGCTCTAGGAACTCCTGCAGGAGCCACTTACACCGTTGTATATCAGTAGGTGATACATCAGTAGCCTCGAAGTCAGTCGGCTCGTCATAGTCAATGTCTTCTAAAAGGAAGGCAGGGACAAATGCGTCTGCATTAATGCGTGTCTGCATTGACGTGTTGCCATACCAGAGTCGTTCTGGTTTCTGACCACAGTTGTCCTTGAGCTGGTCAAGACCAAGATCAGCAAGCAATCGGTTGACAATGAGCCAGTAAGCACCACGGTGTTGTGAGGTGCTCTCTAAGTCTTTTTCAAGAACAAACAAAGCACGGAACCTGTGCTCTTCATTGGTGTGACTAGCAGAGGTATAGGTGGCAAGGCACCACTCTTTAGCTGTCGTGGTAGCCCAGAAAGCATCAAGCGTTGTGTCGCCATCGAAGTCGAGCACAATAAGGTTGCTACCAGCAGCGTTGTCTGCCTTGCGGTGCTTGTGACGAAAATGAGTAGCGCACCAGCCGTATCCAGATTGGACCCAGCCGAGTAACCACTCAAGGTTCACTAGCACGTTTGACCAGCCCCGAGCTACAAGCTCAGGACCAGTTTTGTTTTTGCAGTTCTTATTGACTGCTACTTTCAGTATTTTCTTCTCCACTCTCCATATTGTGAAACTGTTTACATCGTTGGAGGAACTTTGCTTCGTGCCTGTCCATCTGATCGGAATCAATAAAAATTCCTTGAGTGGTTTCTGGCGTAGACACAATAATCAAAGCCACGTCACATTTATAACCTGTACGTTCAGCTAATGCGAGGCGGTAAGCCGCCATCTGCTGAGCACATTTAGTATATTTTCTCCATCCTCCAAACCCTACGCGATCTCCTTTCTCAGGGAAGACGGCAGAGTAAGGACCGTTGCTTGTCTTGAAGTCAGCGATAACTTTGACGCCACCGATTTCTCCAATCAAATCAGGGCAACCGGCATAGAGATGCTCGGTGCTCCAGACATAAGCAACCTCCTTATCATCAGAGCGAAGGTGGTACCAATCCTTACGGAGTGGACGCTCGCTCCAGTGAAGGACATCGAACCAATCGAGATATTGTGTTATTCCATTCCAGAAGTCTGAGTATTCCTCAGGAACTCCTGGGTCAAGACCACGCAAGTAATTCTCGCAACCCAAGTGTATCGCAGAACCTCGTGTTGAGGCTTCTTCTAATGCACCTGGATTGTTTTGTTGCCAGATCCGCAAACTGGCTTTGGACTTCTCAGTCTCAGTTGCCGACAAGACCGTAGTCACTGACGGCATATACAACCCACTACAGAGATACTTCCGATAACCGGATGGAGTTTGGATCCGGTACGGCTTCTCAGTAGTCATCCTCCCTTACCTGTTCTTGGAATGCCTGGCTATACGTTGCGCCTTGATCTGTAGGTGTGGTCTGGCTTTGAAACATGGCATACAGCTGACCAACAGCTTGACCAACAGCTTCAGTTACTTGACCAATGGCAGCTACTTGCTGACTCATTGCTGCAACTTCTTGACGAAGAGCAATGGTGTGATCCATCAAGTTTGGTGGCTTAGGAGCTGATGCTGGTTCAGGTACAGGTTGAGGCTGAGCCGCAGAGACTTGAGCGGCAGCAGCAGCATTAGCTTTTTGCTTGGCACCTTCAATAATGTGAGCAATGCGCTCCTGCATTTCGGGAGGCAAGCCATCAGTGTTAACGCTAGACATCAGAATTCTTCCTTGAGTTGTTTTGTAACCACTTCGCCTACGAGTTCTTCGAAAGCACGCCGCAGTTCATATTCGAGATCATCACGGTCAGCTTTAGCGCGGGTGACCGTCATAGTGGGAAGTTGCAGTGTGCAAGTTGCTTCGTGCAAACCCAGGTCGTTTCTATTTACAGTAAGTTCAATCATTTTTTAGGTCTTCTTTAAGTTGTTGGTAGCGATTGTCTGAGATAAATCTGCAATCATGGTTGGGATAGTAACGACCGCACCAATTAGATGCGGCTATGGCTCCTGCAAAGTTATTGACAACAATAGATACCGTGAAGGCATAGTCATCAACAACATATTTTTCAGGTTCAGAACTCTGCTTCGTCTTCTTCTTGTTTAGCATTACTTTTAGTGGTGGTTCCTACGTGTGCTCCACGTTTGTCTGTGCCGCCAGCAGGTAGACCTTTCGCATCAGTCTGGCGACCATCAAATGGGTCTTTACCTTCAAAGAAATTAGGCAGCCAGATAGAATTCTTTTGGGTTTCCCATTCTTTCTTGATTTTTTCTGGGACCTTGCGTACTTTAGGGAGAATACTATATGTAGTCTCAAGGCCAGAACCTTTACGGCTGATCTTAATTGAGAAGTTAGCCAGCCCATCTTCAGTCCAGGTATAGTCTTCAATCTCTTGCAGGACTTCAGTCAGCTGTTCACGCAGAGACTTTTGCTCAATGAACAGAACTTCAAGTCGACCACGAGCAGCAGAAGTTGCTACCCAAGCAAGGAAGCGACGAGGCTTTACGTAAGTACCGTCGATTTTGGGACGGTCGGGCTTGGACCAGTCGGTCTCCCTTGAAATATCATCAGGCTGACCAGGATGAGTACGGGTAACGACATAACCATTAAAGCGTAGGTCACCCGTCTTAGGATCAGCAATCTCGGATGCGTATTGCCATCCCATAATCGCATGTCCTGTTTCATAGCAACCGAGTAATCGGAACTCTTCACTTTCTCCATCTTTAAGACTGCTTGGTTTGAAGTATGGTTGTGGTTCTTTGGTTTCAATTTTGTCTTTAGGAGCCTCAAGCAATTCAGGAGGCAGAACTTGTAGCGTCATATTTGTAATTCTTAGACCCTACAAATATAAGAAGTATCTACAACAAATGTGGGAAATTTTTGACACTAAAAAAGCCCCGCACGCGAGGCATTTGGGGTATTAATCCAACCAGGACTCTTTAGTATTCCGGTGTGGGGTCAATGTCCGCAGAGCCATAGCCTTTCGCACTGCCCGTCGTTTGATTACTTGACGAATTCCGCTCTCTTTCTTTTCTAGTGCTGAAGTCGTTCGCAACGATTGCACGGTAAGGACTCGTATCGCCCTCTTTGCGATATTCACGAATGTAACCGTGAACGCAAATGCCGCGTCCTTTACGGACTCGATCAGTAAGTTTTGCTTTACGGCTTTCGTGGAGTTCCATGAAGAGCCAGGTCGTGACATCTGAGTTATCGAGAGTAGTTCCAATCTTGATCGCGATTTGTCCATTTCTACGTTCTTTAATTTCATCTGATCCAAAGAAAGCGTTGCCCAGCACGACTTGATTGCAGTACATATCTTGCGGAATATTGGGTTCAATTGTCGTGACAAGGAAATCTAGAGGTTGCGACGTGTCATCAGAGAACACGAGGTACCCAGTAACTAGAGCACGTGTGCCTGGTTTCCAATCGAGAAAAGTATCGAGTTTCGGTCCTCCACGGTTGAAGCACAGTGCACGCAGCTTGACCTCTCCGCTACTATTAGCAGCGGGGATAACAGCGTCAGCGCCGCGATAATCGAGCCCATAAGCATTGATAGGATCTGTGATGATGGCTCTGAGTTCAACGGTTGCTGCAATAAAGTTCATATTGACTAACGTATTTTGTCAGTCTTAATCATAAGTCCTACTCCCACATTGCGTGGGCAATAGTAGGAAGTTGTTCAGTGAGAATTTTTTTGATGGAGTCTGCAATCTGCTTGTGCTCTTCCTGTGTACCATTGGCACATCGAAGGTCACAGTAATGCAACCAACTGCGAATAGTACCAGTCATATACAGGCGCGTAACTGTGTTCAAAGGAAGTACAGAACGAGCACATTCTTTAGCTACATCAGAGTGAAGTAGAGATTCATAGAGGTTGACAGCTTCACGGAAGTGCTTATCCATCCGTTCTCTGTAATACTCTTGTGTTTCCTTAGGGAGGTCGTCAATGGAGTTTTGTCTATTCTTTGTGTCCTGACGACGCAGCTCTGGAACTACAGTGGCAAAAGTGTCAGTTGGAATTGCATATCGTTGGCTAAATTCTTGGAAAGAAAAACTTCGATGACGCAAAATTTGCGGTGATATTGCTCTTGTAGTATGTATTTCAACACACATTGACACCATCTCAAAGGGTGACCAATGCTTGTGCTTAATAAGATACTTAAGGAGCTTTTCGACCTTGGGATTATTTTCGTTGTCTGGATTAGATACACGAGCAATCTTGCCTACCAGTGCTTCAGCATCTGGCGTAATCCAAATTAATTCTGCGTTATGCATATTTAGCTAGTAATACTTTAATTTGCTTAACCGTGCAGCGATTAGCTCTCGCTTCGACAACGTTAAGTAACTGAGATATATAATCAGTCTTCGTCATTGCCTTTGATTTTGCCATACAATTTTGGTTTTATACGTCCATATCCAGATTCAATAGAGTGAATTGGATTGTCCTTGCCTAGTTTATCGTAATATTCATCGAAGATATCTACTTTGGTGTAGGCACGAACAGCATCAAACTGACGCTGACCATCCTTTGTAAAGGTAATAATGTGCACGTCAGTTGGCAGCTGAGTGTCGTCGAAAGTATCTGGACAGATATCTGTTTCGACGACTTGAATTTTGCTACTAGGCATACTGAGGCAGGTTTACGTTATTTGTTTCGAAGAAGGCAGGCATACGGGAGGCACGAGTACTCAGTAGCCCTTCGGCCTTACCACGGGTGTAGAGCGAATCAGAACTCGCCATCCAGAAGTTCGAGGAGAGATGCTTATTAGTTCCTTCCCCTTCAAGGGATTGAAGCACCCAAGCGACCGTAGCTCTCCTAAGCTTATTGAGCTCCTTGTCAGATTTAAGACCGAGCTCTTCGCAGACGAGCGTGTTAGCCGCGACATGGGTCTGTTCGTCTCGGCTGATGTCGGCACTTGTGGTGCGCAGTCCTGTGTCTCCAAGGAAGCGGAAGATAGGGAGTAGGACAAAGAAGACGGAACGCTCAAGAACCACGGCCTTAAGGACCGGATGGCGGTCCAGTTCGAGCCACGCATTCTTAATCCGCTCAGCTTCTTTCTCAAACCGAATGGGGATTTTATGCGCTTCAGCTGCATAATTAAGTGCAATATCATGATTCTCTTCATCAGTTACGTTAGACAAGAGAAGCTCCTTGCACCCCTTCACATCAGGCAAGTCGCCTTTCATAGCCTCGCTGATGAAATCACCAACAGGAATCTCAAGGCAACGCAGGGCAAGCGCTCTTTGAATCACTTCTTCACCACCGTCAAGCAAAGTGCCAGCAGATACCTGAACCGGAGTCCAGCTACGCTTGCGTTCGTGGAGATGAATGTAAGGAGTTTCTGCTTTCATTGGTATAAATAAGTGGTTTACTCGGCACAACCCACGCAACCAGCGGGGTCATTGAACATAGTCAGAACTTCATCGTCATCATCTGAGTCGAAGCCAAACATATTATTGAAATCAGTACCTTCAAGAGCTGCAAGAGCATCATCTTTGGCTTGTGTGCCTTGCATAACCTGAAGTGAGTAATACAGACTGGTTTGCGGTGAAGCCAACCAGCTAGTCACAAACTCAGGGGTGTACTGAACAACGTCAGACCAGCTGTTGAAGCTGTATCCGTGGAAGAGACCAGTTCGATGAAGCATCTCACAGATACCATCAACGACACGTTTGTATGCGTCCCAGCCAACAGACTCAGCCGTTTCAACCAAACCGTAGTCAAAGGTCTCAACCCCAAAGGTTGAACTGTCCCTGTCTACTGTGCGCCCGATCGGCGGTGCGATTTCGGGGGCTGTAGTACAGCCAGCTAGGTCTTGATATCGATAGGAACATGAGGCTGTAGGAGCAATTGCAAACGCACGATCCATATTGGCTCTGCGTGCTACAGCTGCAGCTGAATCAACCCCGTCCTGAAGTGCTTTAACTAGTTTACGTGCGTCTGGAGTCACGATGGTATCAATATCTTCGTATAGATGTTGATTCAGTGCTTCGCCAAATTCAGCGTACGTAACCCCTTGCAACGCAAGGAAGTTGGCAAGTCCAAGCATACCTAGACCAACTTGACGATCTTCTTCTTGCGGAAGATATTCACCAGTGGACTCAACACCAGTTTTAGGGTGCAAAGAAACGAGCTCTTCCATACCTGCCTTGAATGCATCAGGCAGTGTCTCTGGAGTGCAGGCACCCAAATTAATGTGCTCCAACAAACAAGTCCCTCTGCTGCGGAGAAACACTTCTAAGCACACGTTTGCGTAAATGCGTCGACCCCATTGGTCGGAACGAATTTTTGTCAGCCAGATATCACCACGAGCAATACCTGAAAGGATTGCTTCCTTGACTTCGTCACTTGCACCTTCCCACATAAGAGAAGTCAGGTTGACGCAGCGTTTAGCCCAAGGGATTTCGTTGCGTGGCATATTGACGAATTCAAGAATGTCACCGTGATTGATGTCAAGATGAAGTACTACTGCCCCGTTCTTATAGACGCCTCCTCTGCGAAGCTGTTCGTTAAGGCAGCTATAGATTTTTCCAAATGAACACGGGCCACTCGCAACGAGTCCATTCCCGTTATCTGTGCCACTTGGTCTAATTTTTGTGAGGTGGACTGCAACTCCTGCTCCATAACGCAAAGCGTGAGAAACAAATCGCCAGCTTGCTTCGATACCATTAGGTCCCTCCATTGAATCTTCTACGACAAAAACCGTACAGCTCACAGGCAGTCGGCTGCTCTGGTCATCAATCCAGTTCTGCACACGACCAGTGCGTGCAATCGTATTATTTTCCATATGTATCGTAGTGAGTGTTTGCTTGAGGAAAGAGCCCGGACAAGTCCGGTGGTTGGTAGTTTGGTCCTTTCAAAACTTTGCCATCTGCTCGATAGATGACATTTCCTTGTTCATCTAGCTTACTCATATTCGACTCAAAAACGCGGCGTAAAGCTTCATCTAAGTCAAGTTTGTAAGCAGCTGCAAACTGATAGCAGACAAAGACTAAATCAGATAATTCTTTAAGCAGTTCCTCACGACGCTTATCGTTTTCAGGATCAGCAAACACTTCGTCAGCTGCATCAAAAAATTCCTTAGCCTCTTCATGGATCAATGCACATTGCATTGCCCAGAGTTTCTTTTTAACAAATCCAAAGTTGGAGATATTGTTGCAAATCTCCTGACCAAACACTTCTCGGAAGCGAATGGCTTCATCTAATCGGGACATTGAATATATACGTCAGTTGTTTTATCTTATGGACGCAATGAATCACTTATCTCGGAGTGTGATACGTCCTCTATCGAGGTCATATGGTGACAACTCCACAGTGACTCTATCACCTACAAGCAGTTGAATCTTGCGAGTAATAAGTTTTCCTGACGCACGGCAGAGACATTCGTGGTCAGTTGGTTTATCAAGGCGTACACGGAAATATCCATTGCCATCCTCACGAAGGATTTCACCCTTCGCTTCAATTACATTAGCTTTTTTACTCATCGTATTTGATTTATTAATTGATCAACAAGCGAATCTCTTAGGTGATTAATTCGCTCTTCATCGTATTGTTTGAAATTCCCTCGCTTATCTACTTTCTTGTAGTAATGGAGAGCATTAATAATGATTGTATGATCTTCAATACTTAGCTCAAATCTCATTCAGGATGTGCGTATGTATATGCATCTAACGTTGCGTCCAAGTGCTCGATGATGTTGTTCGCTCCGACGAAGCGCTCAACAGTTTCTTCCTCAAGGTCGCAGAACTCGTATCCCATGTCGGGGTCGTAGTCGCACTGAACAGCTTGGTGAACGACAACCAGTGTCGGCGTAAGCTCCACTTGAAGCTCCTCAGCGAGTGCTGTGCGGTTCCCCGTAGCCGTCTTGAGCGGTACCAAGTCCAGTTCAGAGTTCTCCTCAGGCGTAAGACCTTCGAGGTGCTTCTTGAGACGAGTGCAAGGAGGACAGTTGTCTTGGGTAAAAACATAAAGGTGATACTGTTTCATCATTAGACAGTCAATTTGACAAGTTGATCTTCTAGTTGTTTAGCCAGCGCATCGTATGTACTACGACTGCTGTTATATACGTGAGAAGTGCTAGAGGCACTAATCAATTTGATCAGCGCTTCAATTTGTTTTTTGTCGAGAATCATGCTTCCGTACCATCAGTGTAATAAAAACCTCCACTACAATTGTGACCGTTTGATACACATACGTGGCGGCTGTGTTGATACGCACGCATACCAGAATGATAAGTAATCATTACTGGCTCACCAATATGCACATCATCAAGACTGCTACATAAGATAAGTCGAGTAGCAGGAGGCTTACGTTTGTATTGGATCTCAGCGTCATAACTAAGGTGCATATCCTCTTCTAAAGTAACTGGATTGAGAACAGGTCTCACAGAAGGAAGTGACATAGCAATTGCTTCCATCTCAGTCTGAGTGTGTTTCATTCTTCAAGAAGATCAGGGTAATACTCTTTGACTTCAGTAATTAGCTCTTCAGTTGAATAATCATCTAAAGAGCCACTGATAGTGTCGTAGACAAATGCACACAAGCATTTAAGGTCCATGTCATCAACTATTTGATGGACATAGTCATCTTGCAGTTTGTCTCGTTGTTCAGGTGTCAGTTTCATTATCAAACCATTGTTGAGTGGGTAGAACAGATTTGACTTGTGCAACATTGGGATTCGCTTTTGTAAAAACAAGAATCGCGTTGCCTGGATCACGAGCTTTCACAGAGGCAGAATGCATCTGCCCCTGTTTATCTAAATAGTTAACGATGTATTCAGTCGGCTTCATACATTTCTTCAAGCCACTCGTCGTAGTCGAGCAGTCGATATGGTTCGTCGTATAAATATTGAGGCGTAGGATCGAAGTACTCAACGTACTCCGCATACTGTTGCTTTAGTTCTTCTTGAGTATAAATCATAAGATTAAGTCAACAGGTGGTAGATACTTTTTGTCAGCAAGGTACTGTTCGACTTCTGTGCGTTGAGCAGGAGTGATGTAACCAAAAGCAATGTTGAGTATCTGATTGAGATAGTCAGTAGGAGGCTTTGGTGAATCTTGGGCCAATGCTGCGTGGCACAGCAAAACGATATCGAGGACGTCATAGTCCGGAAGATCAGATACTTTGGTCATTTGTTAGTTCCAAGTATTCAGTTGGGTTGTCAGCAAAATGGTCAAGCAATTCAATGAGTGTCTTGACGGTTAAATGGTCTGCATCTACAGAGAGATAAAGCAACACATTGGTTAAGTACCTCCGTGTTGCCATCAGTTCGGTTACAGCTCGACTGGTCATTCAGAAATCAATGTCTTCAGGCATGGCTTCAGCGGGAACAGCATCAACAACAACTTCTGCTTCAGTGACGCCCAGAGCGTGCCGAAGGATGTCAACGCTGTCACGCATCACAGCCATAATTTTGTCGCTTGCACGGTCCGCACGAAGCTCGCTGAGCTGGTCGTACAGCATCTGGTCAGACACCTTTGCATCGCCAATTTTGACGTTGGCAAAGCAAGGCTTCATCTTGGACGTACCTTTCCAGCTGTTAAGCGTGAAACGGGTGTCAAGGTCATAGCTGTTGTACAGACCCATCAATGCGGTCATTACAGCTTGAGACCAGAGTGTGGTGAGACCAGAGGTAACGAGTACCACGTTGCCTGCACTGGACTCCAGATAGACGTTGAGCTTGGTGGACTTGAACTCGCCAATGTCTTCGGCAATGTCAGCACCAACTAGACGCACGTTCTGGAATTTGTAAACAGGCTTACCAGAAGTAGGGATGGTCAGTGCACGTGGCTTCTGATCTTCACCCAGGTACTGGAAAAAGACTGCGTCGCTGTCCTTGACAAGCCCCACGCCAATCATCATGGCAACGTCCATAGAGACTTCATTAGTTGAGCCTCCACAGAACTCAGAAACGAGGGCAGAAGAAGGAGCGATGGTCATAGTGAGTTACTTAGTAAGTGAACAAAGCCCATAAGGGCACAGGTGAATAAAGCGCCTGTTAAGGCGCAGGGATTTATCGCGTCGGCCAGTTACGCGCAGGATCAAGAGCAGCCAAACGGTCGGCACGCAGTTGGCACATAGTTGCCACCGCGCCAAACAGTTCTTGCTCGTCTAAGTAGCGCGTATTAACGAGCGCTATCAGGTATTCCTCGATGTGAGGGAGGAGTTCTTTAACAGTTACCATCAGGCAGCAGCGAGCTCCCCTTGCAGTTCAACCTGCTTGGCGACAGCGAGGCATTCAACTACAGACCAGGCAAGTTGCCCGGACGCCATGTTTTGATCACAGTAATATTCAATTGTGTCTTCAATCAACTCAGTCAGCTGTACAAGCTGAGCTTGCGAGATTTGCATCAATAGAAAATATAAACTTCAAGCCCAATCGCCGGGCATACCTCAAATATAGCGCCCGTTAGGGCGCAAGGGAACTCACTTTAGTGAATTTAATATGTCTCTTTCATTTTGATAAATGCTGTCTGGGTTTGTTTTGATTATCCAAGCCTCCTTCAATGCAGGAACAAGCCAATCCTGAACTGGGAAACAGTATTCCCAATTGGTTGGCTTAGCGCAATTTACTACGACTACGGACCAAAAGGCAGACAGATATATGCAGATTGTGTTTATTTCAGCAATCAGTTTCACCAAATGCCAGGGATCACTTGTCCGGTTAGTGCGTAAGCGCCAAGTGCAGCAATGATTCCCATCATCGCGAAACGACCGTTCAGTTGTTCAGCTTTTTCGTTGTGTGTCACGGAGACCTCCATTACTTTCATTTGTGGTTCTTTAGCGTAGACATTGGTGCGTCCGCCGTCTTCGGTAGTGATAGTCATTATGTCTTCTTTAACTGTTAATTATTGTAACTATTTATTCAACGATAAGTGAGCTTATCGAGCTTATTCTCAAGACGAATTAAATGACCTTCAACACGGTCAAGCATTCCTTCAAGATCAGCTTTACTAACATATTGCTCCGCAACTCGAAGCTCTACTTGGTCAACGCGTTTATCAAGCTCGTGGATGCGGTTATACATACGGCTAGTCAGAACGCTCAGACCTGTGACAGCTGCAAGAGCAACTGGAAGGGCAAACTCCAACATCAGTCATAGGACGATAAATGTCTTTATGTATTGTATCAAGGATGATGTCTATGTCTTTTTGCTGAGGATTATTGGCGGACATATGATGATGCCTGTAAAAGACAACTACTTCACGAAGCATTCTTTTCTGGTCTTGAGACAAGTTCATTGTTCAGGGTGCTGAAGGAAGAGAGACCGAGGGTTTTACATCAGGTATTTCTACTGCAGGAATCTCTACTTCAGGGATTTCAACTTCAGGAATCTCTGGAATATCAGGAAGCTTTGGCAGGCATCCCACTAATCCAAATAGTGCAAGTGCTAAAAAAATTTTATTCATGTCTATTACTGTCGCTGTTATTAGTTTATCAACCCGCGTAAATCATAATTAGGAATTACGATTAGGGTGTAAGTAAAACGTATTAATTGTGAAGACCTGCCCTAAGTGCAGGCAAGAATTACCAGATAGTAGTTTTCATATCAGAAGATACAAAAACGGTAAAACTGGCCTGCAGCATAAGTGCAAAGCTTGTTGCACAAAACTCCGAAGAGAGAAGTATTACAAGCCTCATACAAGCATAAGGCTTAGATTAAAACTGACGCAAGATGAGATAGATCGTATTACATCGCCTGGTGCTTGTGAAAGCTGTGGAAGTACTGAGCGACTATGTATTGATCATTGTCATGACACTAAAAAACCTAGGGGCTTACTGTGTCACAAGTGCAACACTGCCCTAGGTTTGCTAGATGACGATAGTCAAAAGATACTTAACCTCAACCGATACTTGGCGCGGTCAAAGCCACTGGAGTGACCTCAGCAGCAGCTAAGTCAAGAGGAAAGTTGTGTGCATTTCTCTCATGTTGCACTTCAAAACCGAGATTGGCACGGTTCAGAATGTCAGCCCAGGTGTTGACCACATGTCCTTGGGCTTGGATTGACTGGTTAAAGTTGAAACCGTTGAGGTTAAAAGCCATGGTGCTAACACCGAGAGCTGCAAACCAAAT
>CEOO01039309.1_pt1 | contig 14808 bp, 19 predicted proteins | sample 530321 | NCBI WGS metagenome assembly CEOO01 (sample SAMEA2619927, study PRJEB7988) | marine metagenome | biome: marine biome (ENVO:00000447); feature: surface water layer (ENVO:00002042); material: "saline water (ENVO:00002010), including plankton (ENVO:xxxxxxxx)" | depth 5 m
GTATCTTCATCTTTATCTCCAGCACCAGCTCCATCTTCAACATAACCAGTAGCCCTCACATAATTGTTTACATCATTTTCATCATGATCAACTTTAGATGGTAAATAGTTTACACCACCTTTATTAAATTTATTTATTGCAGTTGCTAATCCACCTTGATTAGCATAAAACATATTTGATCCAGTCACTTCAGCCATTGTTGGTTTAACTGCAGCTGTGTCTACTGGTTCAAATTTACCTTTTAATTTTGCTGATTGTTCTTTGTAAGCTTGTTTATAATCTTCTTCTGTAAACTGTGGTTTTACTCCCTCTTCATCTCCACCTAATAAAGGTAATATTGTGGAAGCTGCAATTAATTTTGTCCCTGTATCTGCTCCTAAAATTCCTGAACCTTCTACTGCTGGTGCAGCATCTTGTATAACATCTCCAGCTGCATTTTTAATAATTTCTTTTTTTGGTGAACCTTTTTGACCTATTATTTTTTTTAAAAAATTAGAATCACCGCCCATTCCAGGAATACTACTGAAAGGAGAACCTCTACCTATGTTTCCAAAAAAACCTTGTCCCGCTTGCGCAGCTGAACCAAAAGCTCCAGCTTTTGAAAGTGCCCCTATACCGAATGCAGACCCTCCGATAAGTGCAGCATCTTTTAACGCTGTTCTAGTTGATTTTCCTCTTAGTTTCTGTACGCCAAATGTGGCTAATGCAAGTGTAAATGGATCCATATACTATTTTCCCTAATAATAGCATATATTAACATTTTATTTAGTTGCTATCAACTCATCGTAAAATTTACCTTGATATTGGTGCTCTCCTACATGGACAATTGCATCGTTAACATAAGCATAACATTTACCTCCTATGTCTCTCCACAATTTACAGAAAGCAAAATCTTCTCCATTATATGTCTTAGTTTCAGGCTCATGAAGAGTATCAAAAAAATTCCACATATTTGGTTTATTAACATATTTACCATTAATTACAGTCTTTTGAACTATTTCTTTGTCAGGATATTTTTCAATCATTTTTTCTATTACTTCTCTCTTAATTAACATACATCCTGTTGGAGCATCTGTGACTTCCATCACACCGTTTTGAAGTTTTATATTGTTAGCATCAGGCACTTTCATAGGATATGTATGTAATGCTCTTCTAATATCATCAGAAGTTTTTATCTTACCTTCTTGTATTTTTCTAAATGCTTTTTCCCACATTAATGTTTTTAAAGGATATGGAACAGATATAATATGTTTGTCTGCCTTTAACATTGAAAATATAGATTTACCTTGAAAATAAATATCTGAATCAATAAACAACAAATGAGTAGCTTTTGATTCTAAAAATCCAGCTACGGACAAGTTTCTTCCTTGTGTTACTAAAGATGATTTAACTAAATGAAAAGATACTTTTAATTTTTTACTAAAACATTCTTTTTGAAATTCTATTAATGCTTGAGTGTAATGTATCGAAACATCACTGTGTACAGGAGTAGCAACAAAAACTTCAAATTTTTTATATTGTTCATTATCTTCTACCCATAATGGTTCTTTAGCTCTTTCATAATCTGATTGAACTTCAATGTTTACTTCTTGTAATGTTTGATATGTATCTTCATTTATATATTTATCGCTTGACACTTAGGGCTCCTTTCAAAAAGTTTTCCCACTCCATAGATTTTTTTTCCCAACTATAAAACTTTTTATAATATTTTTGTTGTTCGTCCAAATGGTTTTGCATTGTATCTGTATATAAATATTGTGAGGAAATATCTATAGCTGCAGCAAAACTCTCTCCTAATAATTCAAAATTTTTACTGTAATTTACATATACAGGCCATTCAGCACAAGTTTCAGGCAAAGCTCCGAAATTAGTTGTTATTACATGAAGCCCTGAAGCAAGTGCCTCTAAAGCAGACGCACAAAATGTTTCTTCAAAAATTGATGGATAAACAAATAAATCATAATCATTCATATGTTCTAAAATGTATTCATTTGGTTTGTATCCTATATAATTTACATTAGGTAATTTTTTAGCTTGATCAAATAAGCCTTCAAAATCTTGATCTACTCTATTTGAAAATTCACTACCGTAAACTTTGTTTGAACTATACACATCTAAAGTTATATTTTTATTTTTAACTAATTGCATAGCTAACAATAAAACATTTAAACCTCTCCATGGAGTACAGTGATGTATTATCCTAATTGGATCTCCTTGTTTGTGTATTTTTCTTTTTGGAAAATGACTTGCACCATTTTTTATTACTATGCTTTTATCTTCTGGTATTTGAAAAAAATATCTAAACTTTTCATAATTCCAATGAGAATTAAAAACATACCAATCGTATTCATCATGTCTTTCTTTATTTCTAAAAAAACTTTGTAAGTTAGGTTGATCCCATGAATTCTTCTGCCAAAGAATATTTATTTTTTTTGGATCTAACGGTATCTTTCCAGGAATTGAAGTACAAATTTGAAACTTACTTAATAAATCTTTATCAACATGTTTCTCCAACAATTCATGTTGGATTTCCGTGGCACCTCTAGGTTCCATTATTTTTTAGTTTGGGCACCCATTGAAACTCTAGTGACTTTTATTTCTAAGTCTTGTCTAAAATCATCCACAGTAGTATCAGTATTGGGATCAGCAACATCAGCATCAAAATCAGCTTTGCTATCATATACCTTACCAGTCCTTTTGTGTTTGATTATTTCTTTTGCTTCAGCAGGAATTTTCTGTAATTCACTCATAATTATTTTTTATTATATACAAACTATTTAGTCAAGTTTGTTTCTTTATTATAGTTTGTATTTCAGGAAAGTAAATATACTGAAGATTACTATTTTCAAACATAATTTTTAAATCATATAATGTTTCTACTAAAACTTCTCCAGGTAAATTTAAACTCGTATTTACTATAATCGGTAAATTAGTTAATTTATAAAAAGATTTTATTAAGTTATAATAATGAAGATTATTTTTATCAGATACAGTCTGTATTCTAGAATGATTATCTACTGAAATACCAGCTTTAAGTATACCTAATTTTCTTAATTTGAAAACAAACATCATATATGGCGATTCATCAATTGACATATCAAACCAATCTTTCGCTTTTTCTTTTAGTATTGAACATGCAAAAGGTCTAAACCATTCTCTTTTTTTTATTGAATTTAATAAACTATGTGCATCATCATGTGAAGGATTCATTAATAAAGATCTATTTCCTAAACCCCTTTGTCCTTGTTCACTACGAGATTGAAATATAGCTATTGGATTATTTATTAAAATTTTACTAACTTCCTCATAAGTACATTTATTTATTTTGTGTTTAAGAAATAAATCAGTATTTATTTTTTGTGGTATACCTAAATATATATTATTGTTTTTAATATTATTATTTGTAAAATAATTTGCTGCACCTAAGCTTATACCAAAATCCCCATTAAATGGGTCACAAAAAACATTATTAAATTTTTTAAGTAACTTTGAATTGTATAAAATGTTTTGAGCACAACCTCCAGAGAATAATACTTCTTTTTCTATATTAAATTCTCTTACAATATTATCCATTCTATTTTCAAATTGAGTTTGAATTTTTTTTGGTCTTTCATCATATAAACTCCAAGCCATTGTTTTACCACAGTCATGAGAGGACTGAAAATATTTTTGTGTAAAAGACTCATAATCAGATCCTATGGTTGGAGCTTCATTTTTTGTATAAGTCTTTATATGATTTAATTTGCCATCATATTTAAATAAGGATTCTCTTTCAAAATCATCTTTAATTTTTTTACCTCTACCATCAACTATTAAAATGTTTTTTATTTTTTTATTCCAAGTCAGTGAACAATAAGCATGAAATAAATGATGATGTTCTTGTCCGTAAAGTAAAAATTTTTTATCTTTTAAATTAGGTAAAGTTAGTAAAAATTCTCTCCAAACTAAAGCAGAATTATTTTCATTTAAAAAAGTAATTAAAACTAAATCTATTTCAATTGATTTGATAATATCTAAAAAAGCTTTTGAAGGAACAGTTGTGTTTTTAAATCTATTGTATCTATCTAATTGCGTATGAAAAATAATTTCATTGTCTTTAATATAAGTCGCACAACCTTCATGCGATAAATGAAGCGATAAAATATACACTATCTACCTTGTTTATTGTAACGCTTATAACTCCTTTTTTCATTTTTGTTAAGACGTTTTTTGTGACGGCCTGGTCTTTTTCTTGGTTTAGGTCTTGGTACAAAATTAACAAATTTTTGTTTAGCCATTCTCCTGCGATCTATTTATTAATGCATAACTAATTGCACCTTGTATTGTATTACTTCCAGTAGCTGCTTGAACTGTGATTGCATCTCCAGCTTCTAAATTTAAACCTTGTGGTGTAGCGTTCACTTGTGATTTTGCTTCTACATCATCTCTAAAAAATTCGTATTCTGCACTTGAATCAGATGAATCAACTAAATTCATATTAACTAAAATAGCTGATGAAGCATCGCTGTTAGAACAATAAACGCTTTTTACTATACATGTTGCATCAGTAGGGCAAGTAAACACTGTAGTCTTTCCTGTACCAGCTTGTTTGAAACCTTGATTTTTATATCTAATTGTCATGATAAAAAGTAATTAAATGCATCTTGTTCATTTTTTAGTTCTTGTTGATAAGAAGTGTTTAACTTATCTTTCATAGTTTGTAAAGATTGTGAAACTTGTCTTTGATTTTCTTCTGAATAAACAGGAGATGGTTCAGGTATTATGACATCTACTCTAGCCATTATCTCATTCCATCTGGTTGAACGTCTGCCCTAAATGTTCCAAATCTCCAATTTTCATCCGTTGTAGTATTTGCAATTTTAATTGAAGCAAATCTTGATCTAGCTCTTGTGTCTACTTTTTCAGTTGTGCTTGAAACGGTAAAAGGTCCGAGAGGCGAGGATGTTTCAGTGTTTGAAGGAAATCTTCTTAAATTAATTGTAACTTGTGCATTACCAGTTAATAATTTAAAATCTGGTATAAACCTTCTTATACTCATAAATAGCTGAGCATTACCTTCTACATTTAAACTAAAGTCTCCTGATTCAATAAATGCTGGTATAGCTGTTTTTGCTCCTGTCGAATCAACTTGGTTGTTTCCGACTTCATGTGCATAGTAAGTCGAAGCTCCATTTACATTTGTTACACCTTGTATAGTTGGAAAATTAGGAACACCTGTTGAATTAAATTCTGTAGCATACGGATTATCATAAAGAGTTGAATCTTGCCATGAAGTCCTTGATAAAGAGCCTGTCACCCATGTGTTTTCAATATAGTTAAATGTTACTACTCTATCGACATTTGATGAACCGTGTTTAGGATAGAACCAACTTACTTCTTCATATAAATGATTTAAGCCAGCGTAAATTTGTTCACCTGACGAATAATTAATACCAAGATTATCTCCTTTATTTGTAAATACAAAATCTTCAACTTCACATGGTACTGATTTGACTGTGCCATCATAAACAAAAAATCCACCTGCTTGTCCCATCCACCAAACTCTTCCGTTAACATACTTAATAGCGTGTTGGCCTATTAAACCACAATTACTTCCGACTTGCCTAATTGAGAATGTAAACGGTGGACCAACAAATTGCATTACGTAAGCAGAGGTATCAGTAAGAATTAAAATGTAGTCTTTTGCTTTAGCTGCACCCACTATTTTTACACCTGAATCTAATCTAAAAGTTCCCGCAGTATTTGTTGATGTTGGCGAATAATCTGAAATACTTTCTTGATCAGAAAACCTTATAAACATAGGATCTTGAGTTGAGTTTGTGCCGATAGTTGTTTCAGTTCCTAATATAATTAAATGTCTATCTCTTTCAGAAACAATTGACATGATAGATTTTGTTGGAGCATTGCTTACTGCCGTTGCTCTCGTAGTTAATCCATTTGGTTGTGAGTGAATAGGATCCCATTCAAAAGTTTTACCGTTTTTAATTGTAGCAATTAGTTTTTCTCCAAAATGGTCTAATGACCAGGAAGCTGGATCTAATATTACAGAAGAGGATAATGATTGAGAGCCCCAACCAGTAAAGACTTCTACAGATGCGCCACTTGAATGAGCAGATCTTGTTCCAGCTACTGCTCTAGTTATTCCTGTTAAATCGTTTCCTGATAATCCAGTGTATGAAATAAATTCTGCCCCAACTTTAATCGTTCCTGTATTTGGAAAACCAGTAGTGGACGATAAAGTAATTGATGTGCCTGATCCTCCTGTACCCGCAGTATCATCTTGTAGTAAACCATTTAAAGTTGAAACTATTCCTGATGCTCCACCCCAAGATGCGGTGCCCCATCCATAACCTGCTGACTGATTTAATGGCCCTACTTTAATGTAAGGTTCAATAGTTGCAGATCCGCTTGCAGCTACTGTTGTTTGAGCATTTGCTGCCATTGTGATTGTAAATGTATCAGCATCAGGAACTGATACAACTTGAAAAGTATTTGTTTCAAAATCAGAAGCTACATATCCAGCACCAGTTGGAGGAGTTACCGAAGTAAATATAAATAAATCTCCTTCTACTAGACCATGCGCAACTTTGTTTACCGTAACTGTTGGAAAATTGTTTTGTGTTGTAAACGTGGCTCCAGTTATAGCTGTATCCAAAGGAGTTATATCATAGAAAGCTCCTTCATAATAAATTAATAAAACTTTATTTGTACCTAAAGCTGCATATCTTCTACCGTCTAAATCAGCCCAAACTAATTGCTCTCTTACAGCTCCTACTAAAGTGCTTGATGTAATTTGTTCCCATCCACCGATTTTTTCAGGAAGTCCGTATCTGAATCTTACAAAGTCTCCATCTGTCCATTGACCCTCAGCACCCGTTTGAGTTACTTGTTTATTAAATCCTGGACGTATTTTTACATTTGTTAAAGGCATGGTGCATTATACCACGATCCTATTTGTTTTTAAACAATATGTAAAACATACAATTATAGTCTTTATCTGATTGCCTTTTTTGAATTACAGAGGTTGGGTAATCTATGAATAGAGCTTTATTCTGCTCAGATTTTATTTCTTGAAATGAACTTACAAAGCTAAGTCCATTACAACTTTCCATATTATAGATACAAGTTAAAGGTTTAATATTTTGAACAATTACATTTTTCTCTCCTATTTTGGGTATAAGAAGTATAACCGCTTCAATAATATCTTTTTTAACTTTTTCTCTAAATGGTTTTAAAAGATCAACTTGTGTGCTAACTACATTCTCCTCTTCAATCAATCTATGTTCAAATAAATCTTTTCTTTTACACCAATGAAAATTAGTATTGTATATAGCTTTGTGCATTTCCCAATAAGTTTCATTATCAATATAATTTTTTTCACAATTAATTTTCATTTTTTGGAACTATCTCATAGTCATCAATTGTCTTTATATTTTTAACAGATTCAGGTAGTTTTTGATGAATATTACTAACCATTTTCATAATGTTATTTTGAAAATGCCTTACATTTTCTACACCTAAAGTTAATTTTTTTGTTTTAGTAAAAATTTCTATTTCCTCTTTTGAAAATAAAATATCCATACTGCCATCTTCTTTTTGTAAAAATTTCATGATTGTCTTATACCTAACCCTGGTCTTTTATCAAATTTATGTTCTTTGCTAGGACCATCAGCATCCACATAATGTAGAAAAATTTGTGCTTGATAATCTCCTTCTAATTTTTTTCTTTCATGTTTTAATTCACATCCAAGATATATAAGACCATCTCCAGGGTTTAAATGTATTGGTTTGTCATCAACATATATTGGCCAATCAGTATCTCCTTGAATATTCATAGTAACACTTATTTCACAAGCAGGTCTATCTGTATGTTTTTTTAAGTAACCGCCATACGTATACATTCTCCAAAAAGAATAAGTAGGAAATAATTTTTTTCCAACTAACTCTTCCATTTTTGGTTGACAAAACAAAAGTAAAGATTCAGAAGCTGGATCACCGTAATGTTTGCTATCACCAGCTGTAAAATCATCGAAATTCAACCAAACATTATCATCGATTTGATGTCTCATTTTACAATAATTAAATAAAAATTTTCTTAAATTTTCATCTATAAAATTTTGTACCTTTAAATATTTAAAATCTTTTCCTATAACGCCCATGATACTATTGAATATTTCACTCCTTCTTTAACTGGTAACACTTGATGAGGATACATAAAATTACTAGGCCAAATTATTAAACTGTTTTTTTTAACTGGTACCTTAGTTTGATTATCATTAGGAAATTCAAAACATAAATCTCCTCCTATATAGTCATCATTTATCAAATAAACATAACTTAAATGTCTAGGTGCAAATTTAAATGAATCACAATGTTTTTTATAAAAATCTCCTACTTCATAGGTAAGTAATTGTATTTCAGTTACTTTAGTTTTTAATTCTACTTTTCTTAAATTAGCATACACCTTCGTATAATGTTCAAATAAATTTTTTAAATAATTTGACCAATAACTCATCGTCATAGTAGTATCAGGACCACAATTAAAAAGATGTCTAATCTTAGTTTTTCTTACTTCATTATCTAATAAAGGTTTATTATCATTACTTATTACTTGAGCTTCTTCTCTACCAAAAATATTCTTTCTGCATATTTCATCAAGAACATTCAATTGATTTATTGGCATAGCGTTTTCTATAACGCAAATATAATCAGCTACTTTATACATTATGAAAAATTACTCTTTGACCACCATTTTAATTTATATCTGTGTAACACTTTTAAAGTGTGTAAAAAACTATTCATGAAAGAAATTTTGTTTTGTTCTTTTTTTATTTTCATCTTCCAATCATTTCTTTTAAAAGGTATTACTTGAACATAAGGAGTCCCTTGTTTTAATATTGTGTCTAACACAGGATATTTATCTCCATTTACAATAAATGGAAAATTTATTTTTATTTCAAATGTGTCGGTATTTACTATTCCAGCTATAATTGAAAATCTATCATCTGTATTATTTAAAGGTGCTGTGAACAAACATGAGTATCCCGGTGGAGTTTTTATTGTCCAAGGATTTAATATTTTATTAATAGGAAAGTTTAAATTCTTTTTTACAAAAGGAGAATCACCAACTTGATCTGTTGGATGAAGTTCTGGGTTTTCTTGAAAGTTTAAATTAAACATATTTCTATCTCTGACCGATGGAACAAATCTACTTATAAGTTTACCATCTTTAAAAACATTATGCTGCAAATGAAAATCTTGTGGAAGTGTTAAAACATATCCAGTTGTCATGGTTTCTAAAAAAGGAATACAACCCTTAATAGTCAAATTATCTGGTGAGTGTTCTAATTTTTTAAACCAACTTGGAATATGAAGTTTTATAGGTTGAGGATAATTTTCTTTTAAATTTAAATAATCTTCTGAAGCACTAAATTCAATAATATTTTTTAGCATGGTAAGACCACACCATACTACTATTATGGTATTTGTAAAGGATGATAATAGTTTATACCATTATCTTCACAATATTTTTCCCAAGTGATGTACATTGGAAAAGATAATGAATCAACATCAAAATCTCTTATAAAGTTTCTATAAGTTTCTATTGAACTATACCAAGGATGATCAACATTCATTTCAGTTAAAAAACCATTACATATCTCAATTGTGTTATCTAGTTTTCTTCTAAGTCTTGCTGAGACAGCATGTACAAATGGAACCTCTCCTTGATTCTCTGGTGGTAAAGGTACAGGCTCTGAAGTTGGAGGACTTTCCTCCCACTGATAATTACTTCCGTCATGTCCTATAATTCTTTTTGTTTGATTTCTTAAACTATTAAATTCTTCATCAGAAACTTCAATTACTTGATGTCTTTCATTTATAAACAAATTTGCTTTATCTGCATCATTAGCAGCTATTCTAAGAATTTTTGTTTTGTCTGTTTCGTTTGGATTTAAAATAAAATATGCCATAATTATTCCTTAACTAATATCGTTTTCGTAATAAACTAAATATCCAGGTGTACCTGAACCTATTGGAACTTGACCATTTGGTCCACCACCGCCTGATCCACCTGATCCTAAATTGGAATCGTTAAACATAAATCCTCTTGAGTAGTTCATTGAAGCTCCAGGTGCAGAACCATTACTTCCACCGCCTCCATTACTTCCAGGGTTACCAACATTTCCAGGGTTACCTCCGTTTACGGTAAATAAGTTTCCAAAAGCAGTTGATCCACCAACACCACCTTGGTTAGCACCGTGGTTAGTATTGTTACCAGCAGAACCGCCTCCACCGATATTGTATGGATATGTTGTACCGCCAGTCACAGATCCCTCATAGTATCCATAGGATCCTGATCCTCCAGCTCCTCCTTGGTTTGACCAACTTCCTGCCCCACCAGATCCGCCAGCCCCACCAGAATATGCAAATGCAGCAAAAGCATTTGATGCTGGGTTAGCTGCTCTATTTCCAGAAGCAGGACCTGCTTGTAAAATTTTTAAACCCATAGCTCCACCTCCAGCACTTCCTGCAGAGGCAGCAGTCAATCTCCCTTGTGCGTCTACCGTAATAGTTGCAACTGCATATTGTCCAGCAGTGACGGCAGTATTTGCAAGTTTGTCGGCAGTCACATTATCGTCTGCAATTTTAGCAGTTGTTACTGCATCATCTGCAATTTTAGCAGTTGTTACGTTAGAATCTAAAATACCTGCTGTTACTACTGCGTTATCAGAAATTTGTGCAGCTCTTATAGCATCATCTGCAATTTTTGCATTTGTAACCGCATCGTCAGCTATTTGTGCTGTACCTATTGTACCACCTAGGGTATCTAAAGAAACTTCAGTTAGATTAGTTCCGTCAGAATAAGCAGCATAAATTTTTTGTGCATCAGGCGAAAATCCAGTTCCACTTGCAGTTTTTATTGTAAGGTTTGTTGGATTAGTAACTCCTGTGCAATCAAAAATATAAAATTTTTCTATTGAATCTGGAATTGTACAAACAGTTGATGCGCCTGCAGTTATTGTAGCAAATTTTATAACAAGATTTCTTGCATTTGATATAGCTCCATCAGACATTACAAGTGCTACAGTTCCTCCAGAAGTTAGTGTAATTTGCTCGAAACCAGCAATTGCTTGTTGTACTAAATTTAAGTTTGTGTTTGTCTTATCACCCCAAGTACCAGCGTTTTCACCAGTCACCATCAGTTCGAGTTTAAGATCACTTGAATAACTAGATGCCATAAATAAATTCTCCTAAATAAACATATTTTACATTAACTAAGCTGCTAAATCAACCTCACTCCAAACATTGTTAACACCAGTATCTATTTCAGACCATGGCGTTACATTTGTACTACCAACTGATGCTGTCATTTGTATACCTGTCACGTCAATGCCTGCTTGACCTGTAGCTGTAACTGAACCTACAGAGGTTTGTAATTGTAAACCAGAAACACCCATATGTTGACCTGGTATTTCAGCTGGATTTCCTAAAGAAATTGTGGCTTGATTTCCGCTTACAGATTCAGTTGTAGTTTGAATTAAGGTAATGCTACCCAAAGTCATTGAGGCTTGAATGCCTGTCACATCAACAGGAGTTTTAACACCTCCGACTGCATTTCCAGTTGTGGAAGTAAGTTGTCCTGCACTTGTTACAGTTACATTTGCATCAGCATCAAAACTTAAAGATCCAATTGTAAAATCTAATTGATCCTCTGCTGCAAAAACAGTTATACCAACGTCACTTATAATTGAGAAGGATCCAAAAGTTGATGTTAACTGTGAACCAGAAACTCCTACGGTAACATCTGTAATAGCAGTTTCATTTCCTATACTTGATGTAAGTTGAATACCAGTCACTTGTACAGAGAAATTATCTCCCCAAGCAAACTCTCCCCACTCTGCTCTTCCCCATCCTTCGCCCGTTAAGGTAGTTTCATCAACCGTTGCAGTTCCAATTGAAGTTGAAAGAGATTGTCCAGTCACTCCAGCACCTATACCAGTGACCTCATCTCCTTGAGAAAGAGTCATCTGTATTCCAGATGGTGATGCAATTACAGAAGTTCCTCCAACTCCAGAACCTTGAGAGGATGTTATTTGAATTCCACTTACAGAAATATCAGCGTTAGCTACAACTGCTCCATTTGCAAAACCCTCTACAAGTGTTAAAGACTGTCCGCTTACTGTATCTAAAATTATGTTACCTTGATTAGCCCAACCATCTTTACCCCATGATAATGCTCCCCAAGAATTTGAAGCTAAATTTGCTGTTCCACCCATACCAGAGTGAACATTACAATAATAATATAAAACTGATGGAGGACCAACTTCAGATACAAAAAATTCAGTGTATGCTCCTGCTTGTCCAGGAGTTCCATATGCTGTTACGCCAGTTGTATACTCGGTGCCTCCACCATGTGTACCGTCTGAAGTTTCTGAAAATCTAAGTGGATGACCCGCGTTTGAAGAATCTGATTGATCAAATCTATAGGTTGCACCATAAGCTAAATCTACAGTAGCTTGTTGTGCACCATTAATATAATATTTGTTGCCCGACCCAGGGTTATTAACTGTTACAGTAAATGTTGTGTATGACACTAGATCGGGCTCCCATAATTATTATGCAATTCTTAAAATAGCAGCAGATGTTGTGAAAGCTGGGAACTGAATTGTAAATGTTCCTGATGTTGCAGTCTTATCACCGCCAAAATCTAATACAGCAACAGCATCAGTAGTGTTAGATCCACCGTCAGTTGTTGTGTTATAAATTAAAGCACCTCTTGCAGTAAGAGTTACGTTTTGAAAAGATAAATCAGCAAAATCAGTAATCGCTACTGATGAAGAAACTTTTACACCTTGGTTAACAAGCGTTCCACCACCAGCTGAATAGTTTGGTGATGATACTTCGTTAGAAGTTGTATAGTTTTCAGTCGATTTACCTAAAGTCGCAGAACTTGTATACATCGCTAATTTATAAGTATCAGATGATGTATCAAAGTCATGTTTACCTTGTAGTAACTCTTTTTTAAAAGAATCACAAATTGCATTTGTTGTAATAGCCATAATTTTCTCCTTTTAAAATTATTGGTTCGGAGATGGCGATGGCACTACCACTCTAGGTACACCGTCATCATACTCCGCACGTCTTCTTCTGCCCATTTGTTGTAGAGCAAAATTCTGTACTTCTTCAGTATACTTTGTTTGGTATAGATTGTATAGATTGTCTGGTCCTTTTAAAAATCTAAAAGCTTCTGCTAAAACACCATGCAATAACATAGACTCTTGATACTTAGATAAAAATGTAGTGTCAGCTAAAGTAAATTTAGGTGGATCAATAATATAATTAATTTGAATTGTCAAAGCAGTAGGAGGAATAGGAGCTACAAGAATAGTAAAATCGTCCCAATTTGCGAAGTATTTAGGAGTTCCTTGTGTGCCTGCACTATTAAATTCAGAAATAAAACTTGTGTCTCTTTTTTCTAGAAAAACTCTTGTACTTCCATCTATTACTTGAACAGATCTAATTATCATGGCATCAGATGGTAGACTTACATATCTATTTCCTGCTGTAAAATTAGAGGTAGAGTATTTTCTTAAATCATCATAATCAACTTTACCCGCAACATCTAATTCAACAGATCTAATAAAATCTTGAATAATTGCATCTGTCAAAACAGTAGAATCAACTTCTGTATAGTTTCTTACTTGAGTTAAAAAATCTGAATATGTAATAGCCATTATGAAATACTAACCCCCACTGAACCTATAGATGAAATAAGCTCTCTTCTTCTATTTTGCACTGATGGATCTTCTGGAACCATACTATGAATAGTTGTTGTTATACCATTTGATGTAACATTAAATTCTTGAGTTTTAAAAGCAAAGTCTCCTGGTAAGGATAAGTTTGCAACTCCAACAACAGTACCACCAGAATCTGAAATAGTTACATCATTTGAAAATTTTTGTGATGGTTGTTGAAATTTTTGTGATCTAGTATTTCTTAAAGCGATAGCATCTGCTTTATGATGAGGTGGATCTAATTGAGGATGTTTTGCTTCAAACTCAGAGATATGTACTAAAGAACCATTCCATTCTTTAACCATTTCTCTATATGGAAAAGCTTGTCCTGATCTATCAGAAATCGATAGTGATCTTTTACCTCTTGCAAATGCCATTATACTCCATCTCCAAAATAAGTTTGTGGTGAAATATAAACAGATGATCTTGCGCCATCTTCATTTAATGCTCTTAATAATTCATCCTCATACAATTGTTTTAGTAATTGAATTCTATCAGGTGCTCTTTTTTGTGCTAAATAATATGCAAGTCCTGAGCACATACAAGGTAAGAATCTGTACGCTACATCAGCTTGATTTGTATATATTCCTGCATCTTCAATTCTGTTAATTGTGTAAAATTTTAAAGTTGTATAAGTATTTAAATTTGGTGCTTGGTAAACAAAAATTTTAGGTGTTGTTTGTCTATCCACATAATACTGAGAAGGTTGCCCTGTTGCTAATTTATTTGGTAAAGCTGCATAAGCAGATCTGTCAATTTTAGTTAGAGATACATCTTGGGTACTCGCACTATTTGAAGCTGCAGCAGTTGAAGATATGTAAGCCTCAAGAACATCGTTGACTTGTGCATCAACAGTGTATTCTGCTTGTCCAGAAACAAGAGCAACTTCATTTAATTCAACTTTCCAAAGATGAATTCCTCTGTTTCCCCACTCTGAAAATAATAGATTTAAACTTCTTCTTGCACTACGTAAGTCATTCCCACTATTAGTCCGCATACCACATCTTTCGTA
>CEOO01109798.1_pt1 | contig 14714 bp, 14 predicted proteins | sample 530321 | NCBI WGS metagenome assembly CEOO01 (sample SAMEA2619927, study PRJEB7988) | marine metagenome | biome: marine biome (ENVO:00000447); feature: surface water layer (ENVO:00002042); material: "saline water (ENVO:00002010), including plankton (ENVO:xxxxxxxx)" | depth 5 m
ATTTTCTATTTTTTCATTGAAATATTTTTTACACATTCGAGAACCTGTTGAGAACCTAGAAATATATATTCAAAAATTTGAATCAAATATTATTGTAGTTATAACATCGGTGTAATTTGGAAGATTTTTATGTGACTTTTGTGATTTATTAGTTAATTTCTTATAAATGTAAATTATATATACTAAAAAGAATATATAATTATTAGTAATAACCAGTTTATGAATGTCAAAAACATAATAATATTGAATGGTGTTTATGATATAGTATGTGGTGTAATGTTCATACTACCTTTGAACTATCAACTACCGATATTAAATCGACTTCATAAAGATATGATAAAAGTGAACTCAAAAACAAATATTGAATATATGGGATATTGGATATTAAGTTATGGTGTTATGCGTATTTATGATAAAAAAATAGCAGGATATTCATATTTAATAGAGTGTATATGTTTTTTGAATGAAATATATCACGAAAGAATTTATTTATATAAAGGTTTATATGTATGTTTATCTAGTTTTTGTTTATTTATATGTTGTTTAAACATTAAAATTTGAAAGATGAAACTTAATTGATGGATAAATTTCATTCGTCAAAAAAACATAGAAAAATACAATATAATATATCAAATGGACCCAATAATATTTATATATGTAGGATGTTTTTGTTTGGCCTTTTCGATAATTATGATATTATATGTGGGCATCGCTATTACTATTACCAGAGTTTGCGTAAATTTCTGTATGAAAGCTAAGTGAAAAAAATACCTACAAATCTAGCTACGACCTACTCTACATTCATCAACGATTTTTGCCAATATACAATCCATTTATATTCATCGGTAACCGTCATAATAATGGGTGTTTGAGAACTAATCCCGCACATTTTTCCGACAAGTTCATCTTTTGTCCTATTTTTACCTTTACGCTGTAAGTGTTTCGGTGCTTCATTGGATTTCCTCTTTCTAAAGGATTTTTCGAATTCACTTAAAGCATAATCAATTGCTTCTTGTTGTGTATCAAACAAGGCAAATCCTTTATCTTCTTCTGAAATGTCTTTGTTTTTCCTCCGTTGTGAAGCCAGTTCTCGAATTTGCTGATTGTTGAATAATCTCAATATATCCGAGTCTTGTATGGGTTCAATATAGTCATTGTATGTGAAATTCGCACAGCCCTGTTTTTCGCGAGCATTAAGAGAACATTTTTCCATTTCACGGACAATATTGGCGGATTCTTTATTACAATATATTACTGTTTGACTATATTGTGAACCCCAATTACGCATACGACCAGTCAATCGTCCATATAATTGATACATTTCATCGTTGGTAATGTTGGGTCGTCCAATAATAGCACTAGTGAAAGAACCCAATTGTTCATTCATAAGTGTTTGACCCATACCCAAACAATTGAACCCCACAATACATAATGAACGCTCACACAATTGAATATCATTCTCTATACAAGCCTGAAATATGGACTGATTAATCTCCATTTTCAACGACAGTTTCTTGGAAACCATTTCACAAGAAGTTTTGTCGTAAAAGCTTATCGACTTTTCTTTGGAATTTAGGACAACAACAACGGCATATTTGAATTTTTCGAAAATGATTTCGCGGACTCTAATATGGGCATATTGTTTGACATTCGCGGGAATAAATACGCGTGACCCTTTGACAAATATTTCGGGATATTTTTCTGCGACGAATTTGAAATAAGAGATGACGTCTTTTGGCGGCCTCATCATTCGGTGAGTGAGTTCTTCACCATCCACATCAATCCACTCGGTATAAACATATGCGAGGTCTTTCAAACAAATGTAATTTGAATCGAAAGTGGGGTCTTCATTTTTAAGCAAAGGTATAGATTCCCAGCAAGGTGAGCCGGATTTCCATAGGGTTTGCGGTGTGGCCGTAAGAGCTAATATTTTCTTGACCCGTATATTTTGTAAGAGCTTATCAACAAAGGTTCTCGCGAAACTAATATATTTGTGCATTTCGTCAATATATACATAAATGGTTTTATCGGCGTTTTGCGGAGTTTCAACGATTTGTTGTATGTGTGAAATTCGCTTGGAATTACAGCACGTGAATATGACATTGGGTTGTATTTCGGATTTCATACATAATATATTATATTGATTTACATTATGTATGTGTTTGTATGATTTCGAGAATTTTCTACACGACAATATAGCCATATTGGAGTGGTCAATATGTTCTCCGGCACGGTAGACCGTCTGACTATTATTGATGAGGTCATTCATCGTGAAGAATATGTGGAGGGAGTTGGGGTCATTTAAACGATTCAATAGTAATTGTTTGATGGCCACGAATGTTTTACCTGCCTGCGTAGGTAAGCACGATAATTGTAATTTTTCCATAGTGATTTTGGTGTATTTATGTGTATGACATTTTTTGAAAAAAGATAATCAATTTTTTGCCTACGCATCAAAAAAATATAATAAAAAAATTGGAAATTGGAAACAAAAAATTGATGATATTTTTATAAAAGATTTAAAGAGTATAAAAATAGTGATTGATAATACATACGTAATAAATATGAACTTGAGTGAAATTAAGGAATTGATTGAAATGTTTAAGAGAGAAATTCCTGTGGGAAACACGAAGAATGTCGTTATGAAGACTTGTTCAAATATTCGTAATTACATAGAGGGCTTTCAGCATTCGGGTAGTTTGATGAGAGATGTGGCCATTTTCGATGAAGAATTTTATGGTCGTATTCGCAATGAGTGGAAAGAAGAAATTGTATATTATACTGTAGATGACCCAGAAGAATCATTTGAATACGTGTTCCAAGATTTTCGACATGCGGCACATCGTATTCTCACAGAAAACTTCACACAAATTCATAATAAAAATAATTCCGAAAATATGGACTGTGTGATTGAAACAAAATAAACATAATGGATATGATATACCCAGACGATGAAAAATTATGAATTCTCCAACCACCACATGTTATAGATATTCAATTCGTCCTTTTTTCCTACAATATGTTGAATACCTTCTTGAAATGAATATTTTTCATTCGTTTCTAGATTTAGATAAAAACCACTTTTATATTGTATTAGATCAGACTCGTATAAAGGGTCATCGTAGATAAATTTCCAAGTATTATGTATTTTGTTGTCGATATCCATTAAGGTATTCTAATAAAATATTTTTATATAATTTTGACTATATATAAATGAAATATTGGTTGATGTTTTTGAATCTATTGGCATTTGGTTTAGGAAAATACGATGAGTCCATAGCATATCGCAGTGTTCAATTAGCGGAATATAGTTATTGTATGACAAATACGAGTTATGAATGTCAAGATTGTATAGTAGATTATGTGTTGGAAAAAATGGGAACAAGAGTCATACAAGGATATGACAAGATGACTCAAACAATATTCACGAGTTTCCGCGGTTCGTCCAACACATATAATTGGATAGAAAATATGGAAGTTTCGAAAATAGCTCCATATGAAAACCAAACAATAAAAGTCGATGGTGGATTTTACAAATATTATGACCACGTCAAAACGGATGTGTTTGACAATTTGAAAGTAATGTCCGCAAAATATAACACACGGGATTTATTATTGACGGGACATTCACTTGGGTCTGCGGGTATGACGTTAATGACATATGATATTTTGTATGATTTTCCGGAATATAATATATTGTATTTTTACAATTTCGGGTCTCCCCGAGTGGGAAATGATATGTTTGTCGCGGATTTCAACGCGAAAAAATATTTCGAGAGTTTTCGCGTGACACATTATTATGATATGGTTCCGCATTTGCCTCCCGAGGATTTTTACTACAAACACATTAGTCGCGAAATATGGTATAACGAAGAAAATACACAATATAAAGTGTGTGATGATGATGAAGACGAAGATGATTCTTGTTCTAATTCGTGTGCTCCAACAAAATGTACGAGTGTAGATGACCATATGAATTATTTGAATGTTTCAATCGGTTCCAGTGGGTGCTGAATTCATATAGTATTGTGTATGATATACTACATGAATTGTTCTACCGTATGAATTTTCTATCGTTTGATTTTTTATAGCACAGGATAACTGGCTTGAAGTAAAATACCACATTGTCCTTGGCCGTGGTTGTATTGGGAACCGCGTCCGAGTTTGATGTATCCATTTTCTCCCCAAGAAGAAGACCAAGAGTTTTTGACCAAGTAATAATCTTCGCCATTTTCGGTGCCATATCCAACAGTAAGAACACCGTGGTCGAGATTAGTGCCGCAGCTACCAGTGAAGACTCCAGATGAATATAATTGGAACTCGCGTTGGTCGGCTTGAATGGCGACAGAAACAGGATTTAAGGCAATGGCACTCATCATGTCGTTGTCGCTGCTAGGAGGGACGTCTACATAATCCATAATTTGCGACCCTTTCACCAAACTACATTCTGTTTGACAGTTCTGGCCGGTGGCACCATTTTGGGAGATATATGGATAGTCGAATTCGCTACAAAGACCACCATTGTCGTTGATCCACGCAAAGGCATTGTCCATGAGTCCACCGTTACATCCGTGGTCATGACCACCGTGTTTCCAGTTATCGCAATCCACGAGTTGTTCTTCGGAAAAGGACACCAAAGTTCCGTATTTGACAAAATAGGCACCTTCCAAAGCACCGGTAGTGGAAAAAGACCAACAAGAACCACATTGACCTTGGTCTTTGACAGGAGTGACGGCTCCAGCAGAGACCCAATCAACTTCACTTGGAGGAGAGGATTTGCGTAAATTATCTTGGATGATGTTGATGGGTGCTCTATAGATGAATTTGTTAGATAACATTTCGGAATATTCGGTGGAGTTCATTCCGGAGAATTGATTATGGGCTAATTTGTATGATTTTCCTAAGGAATTCACGGAGTCGATGAAGATGTCATTTTCTACCCATTTTTCAAACACATTATAGAAGTGTTGATTGTTGTGGATACGGATTTTGAATTGATCGATCCATTTTAGGAAGCGATGCTTGGTAGAAGTATCCTCACTTACAACAAGAACAGTGGTTGTCAGAGAGACAAACGCGGTGAATAATCTGAAGAAGTTCATTTTATATACTTTGAAATATATTTTTATTTGGTTTTCCTAAAATATATTTCTGGGAGATTGTTGTATTTAATATATATTAGAGATGAATCTATGGATTTTCCAAGGCGGAGACACGGGATAACAAGTCGGTCATTTGAGATTTTAATGTGGCGACTTCGGTTTCCAACGTTGCGGTTTTGGTCTTTTCGGCTTCAATAATTTCTTGTTGCTCTTGAATACCTTTTATTAAATAAGGTATTAACTGTGTGTAACTTATATAAGATGGTGTACTCCCCCAATTACTATAATCAGGATCTATTTGTGGGTCTTCACTAGAAAGAATATTTGTATCTTCCACATAAGCATCATTGGGAATAGTTACTAAATGACGTAATTCTGGGGCATCATAGTATACTTCTTGAGCTATTAATCCACTCTCGGTTGTATATGTATCAGATAGATATAGTTCGTTGTTTGAAATATCATTATTAGATGTATTAGGTGTAAAACATTCATATTTATTGTATATTTGAGGTCTTAGTTTTTTTAATGAAGCAATAGCATTTTCAATATATGCTTCATTTTTTTTTAATCTGTCGTCACTACTAAACTTAACACTACCGTTGAAATATAGTTGTGGTCCTCCACTTAGCCTTAATACTTCGTAATGACCAGTTGTTCCATTATGGACATAAAATCGCATATTATTATTATTCGCATTATTAACCCATTCATAATGATGATTTTGTATTTGATTATTAACACTAAATGATGGTCCTGGACTAAAAAGTATATAAGTTGGATTGTTAGCTTGACCTTGTATCGTAAGAGTAGGATTATTATTATTTTGTATCCTCATATTGCCATTCACGTCTAATATATATGAAGGACCATTAGTCCCAATACCTACATACGCATCTGAGTTCATAGTTAAACCTGGCTTCAGATCATATCCTCCGGAGCTATCTCTAGGATTCAGAAAGAAAACATTATCATAAGAATACATCGCATATTTTTGTGAGAATCCACTGTTTACACTATTAAACTGTAAAACCCCTGCTAATGTCAACTCATGATCAGGACTCGTAGTCCCAATACCTACATTCTGCGTTCCGTCTCCTAAAATAATCGTATTCGCTTTTGGAGCATTTGCCCCATTGCCTATAGCGATACAATTTTCCGACCCTGTTGTTGCGTTAGTTCCAATGGCAATACTATTTTTGGCAGAAAAATTCGAAACGATAACACGGTTTGGCCTAGTGGCAGTGTCAGTAACAGAAACGAAAATTGTTTCGTCGGCATATGTTCCCGTACTGGGAATTCCGGCAACTATTCCTCTGAATCTATTGTTCGGTGTAGTTTCTAGATACCAGTTTTCACCATCGTAACTCGACATTATGGGATTTGTAGAAACAGTATGGGAAGTAGTAACAAATACAGTTATACCATTAATAATTCCAGAGGTTACAAGGACAAAGTCATAATTGTCTCCGGGTGTTGTTATTCGTGACCATGTATAGCCATCGTTGCTAATCATTATAACACCTGAGCTATTCGCTTGTCCAGTCGCTACAAATAATGTTTGATTTGCGTATGTCCCTGTGTTAGGAGTTCCAACGCAAATACCATAATTCGTTTGAGAACCACCAGTAGGGTTTGATTGAGAAGTCCAATTGATAGCATCTTCGCTTCTCATCACGTAAGAATCGTCACTCACTGCTACAAACAAGGTTTTACCAGTATGAACACCTGTAGAAGGAACACCAGACACAACAGCCCTCCAATTATGATTATAATTTGTAGTGTCTTGAGATGTCCAATTAATGCCATCTTGACTAGTCATTACACGGTCGTTTGTTCCGGTAATAGAAACAGCGACAAATGTAGTATTTCCACTTAAATCACCAACACTGGGAATGCCATGGGTTACTGAATGCCAATTATTATTATTAGTAATTTGTAAAGTCCAGTTGATGCCATCTTGACTGGTCATTACTCGTTGTCCACTACCAGTAACAGCAACAGCAACAAATAAGGTATTATTACTTAAGTCTCCGACGCTAGGAACAGCTGATGTTAATCCTCTCCAATCCATATTATCTCCTGCTGTGTTATGTACTGTCCAATTGGTGCCATCAGGACTTGTCATAACGCTATAACTACCACTTCTTGAAACGGCAACAAAAATAGGTATTCCAGCGTAGATCCCAACATCTGGTGTATCGTATGTTACGCCATGCCAAGTAGAAGTAGTGTCGGAAGTTTGTTCTGTCCAAGTGGCGTTTCCCAATGTTAATCCAGCGTTTGCGTTATGTCCAATAGCAATAGACCCGTCTGCGAGTTCTTCACTTTGTGTTCCTAAAGAAATTCCATATTTACCTCTTGTAGAAGACCCATAACCTACCGCAATACTATAATCAGCGATTGCTTTAGTAATAGTTGACATCAATATATACAATGATTATTTATTATTTTTACAAGAACACACCACAATACCTAAATTATGTTTGATTTCAAAGTTTCGATTTCTTGTTTTAATGAGGTAATTTCTTGTTTTAACAAAGTGTTTTCCGCGTTCATTTCGCTACGCATTTCTTTGATGGCTTCTACTAAAACCGCACAAGTATTGGCATAAGAAATAGATTTATATTTTTCCTCGGAATTTTCTGTTTGAACCAATTGGGGGAAAATTTCCTCGACGTCTTGTGCGATAAATCCCAAATGTTTTTTTTTAGATTCGTCGGTGGTTCTTACAAATTCCACACCTTGTAATCGACAAACGTTTCCTAATACATTCGATAGTTTAGAAATATCTTTTTTTAATCGGATATCAGAAGTAGCGTTAAAAGATATAGCTTGAATCTCGCCATTGACGTCTAGTTTAGTGGCAGGGCTTGATTTTCCAATACCGACATTCTGTGTTCCATTTCCAAAAACAATCGTATTGTCGGCTTCCGTAATTGCTCCATTACCAATGGCCACTGAATTATGATATTGACCGGTAGAGGCCCCATTACCTAAGGCAATACTGTTTTCTCCGCCAGTCAAAGCATCCGAGCCAATCGCAATACTATTCTTACACATCATATTGGATATCATAACACGGCTTGAGCTGCCATTTTCACTCACCGCAACAAAGAGCTGCTCGCCATTATATGTGCCATTTCTAGGAATACCTGAAACGATACCTTTCCAAGTTTGGTCTGGTGTGTTAGAACCAATGACCCAGTTCATTCCATCATAACTCGTCATAACACGATTTCCAGTGCCGGTACTAGAGACCGCAGTAAATAATGTTACACCATTTACCATACCAGCTGTTACGCTTTCCCAATTTAGGGCATTTCCAACAGAGCCGGCATTGATGGAACTCCAATTGTATCCATCATCACTAATCATGACAACGTCTTCGCTAGAATTGGCGTGACCAACTGCGACAAATAGAGGTTGATTGGCATAATTTCCTGTATGAGGTGTTCCGACACAAACACTGGTGGCTTTGATGGAATTTCCTGCTGGGTTTTGAGAAAGGTCCCAATTCTCACCATCTGTGCTGGTCATAACATATGAATCATAACTGACCGCAACAAATAGAGTATTATGGCTGGCGTCTCCAACAGACGGTATTCCGGCGGTTACTGAACGCCAGTCTGCTGCCGTAGATGGTGTAGTTCTTGTGGCCCATTGTTTACCATCAGTGCTGGTCATAACCCTTTTATTACCGGTGTTAGAAACAGCAACAAAAGTGGTGATACCGGTATCATTAGGGACTCCGTGCGTCACTGAAGTCCATTGATTATTCACTGTGTTTTGTAGAGTCCAATTAATACCGTCTTGACTAGTCATAGCACTGGTGTTTGTTCCAGTGGGTCCAACAGCGACAAACAAAACATTATTACTGAAATCACCGACATCTGGAGTGGCTGATGTGATGGAGCTCCAATTTTTTCCGTCTGCGTCGGTTGAAGCAGTAACGTCCCATATTTCTCCGTCTGAACTGGTCATTACCCCATATGTGCCACCTGATGAGACGGCGACAAAAATGGGTGTTCCAGAAAGGTCTCCAACAGTTGGTGTATCAAATGTAATAGAACTCCAATTAGAAGTTTCAGAGTTGGGTGAGCTCCAAATGTGTCCGGGGATTCTTCCTGCGTCGGCGTTGTAGCCAATGGAAATGGATTTATCGTCAGTTTCATTACTTTGAAAACCAAGTGCTATTCCATTATGTCCAGTAGAACTTGAACCATATCCAACAGAAATACTATAATCTCCTGTAGCTTTAGTAATACTTGTCATTTAGGTATATTATATTATAATGTCACAATAAATTTAGGGATTATATATTTTATATTTCTAAATATAGTGTATAGTGGAAATAGTATATGAGTTCACAACAATATAGCCAAGAAAACAGAATAATTGATACTGAAGATGGAGAAATTATCTTGCAAGAAAATCCGATAGATGAAATTGATGAAGAAACTCAAACTACAGTAAAAATAGTGAATCGTGCGACAGCATTTGGTCAGTTATACATTGCGTTGTTGGTTTTATTAGATTTGCGAAAAAATTCTGTTCTAGGTATTTTAAAAGGTCTTGATGCCGATAAAACAGCAGCAACAGCGTCGATTGTATACAATTCTTTTCAAGAAAAAATGATTGGAACAGACGCAGCAAATTTCAAACAAATTGCTGAAGAAATGGCAAAAAAAACTAATGAATTATTTGCCTCTGATTTTTATTGTGTAGGAGACGTTGGAACAAATGAATGTTTTACAACAAAACAATGGTGGGAAAGGTGGACCAAGGATAATTTTCATCCAGCACTTATTTTGCCTATCAATATGATTAGTGAGTCAATTGATGTTGTCGGAGAAGCGTCTAATACAATGAACGAGAAGTTGTTCGAATTATGTAACCAAATATATATAGATGGACACCCATTAAAAGGATTGTATGATGCTATAATAAATAATATAGGAACTGCCACATCGACAGCACTACAACTAAAAACCGGAGAATTAATTGCGTTAATCATATTAGGGTATGTAGCGATTAACAATACAGGAACAATTTTAAGGAGCATACCTAAATTTGGTGGACTAGTAATGAGTATTATAAACAAAGTGTTGGATGTTATTCAAATAATGAATGAGAGAATTGGAAGTGTCAACGATTTGCCCGGGTATGAAGATTCTTGCAAACGAATTAAACAATCGCAATCACAATCACAAAGTTCTATAATGAGTGGAGTTTCTGATAGTTCTTTTATTGATGATACAACACCAATAATAAGAACAGCCGAGGCATTAGGTGGATGTATTGCTAGCATGATATCGAACACAATTATTGGAATTCGCGGAACGTTCAATGATAATAATGAACAAGACGATTCTTCAGTGATGAAAATAACACAACATTTTGAAAATATGACAATACAATATGGAGAAGTTCAAGATAGCCAAGATAGCCAAGGTAGCGTTGCCAGTTACGTTACATCAGATTCAATAAAGAAAGTTATAAAGAGAACAGGAGAAAAACAAGAAGCAAGAACAGGGATATTTTCGTCATTGTTTGGTAAACGAACAAGAGGAGGAAATAAGAAATCATATAAAAAAAGACGCACACGAAAATCGAAACAAACACGCAAACAAAGACGACGCAAAACCAAATCTAAGAAATAGGTAAATCATCACACATTAATTCACAGCATCCATTTTTATCCCATTTAAATTGTATGGCGTGCATTTCCACACCCTTTTCTTGACATTCATAAAAGGCCTTGCGATAAGTTTCGTCGATAACGCTCGGTTGAAACGTCCCAACATCTTCTCGCTGGATAACATAGCACATAATAGTTCTGTATGATTTCGTTATTGAAACCAAATCATATAAGTGTTTCAAGGCTCTTGGACTAACCGGTTCTTTAGCGGTCTTTCTGTAGCCATCCGGAAAATACGCGATTTTTTTATTCCACGGCACATCATCGAAAACGGTCATATCCATTTTCTTACGTTCTTTAGCACAACAATCCACATAATCCGCCAAAGGAACATTTTTCACTTCCATTACAAAAGGTTTGCCGGAAGCATCGACTCCAACAAAATCGAAACGCGAATGGGTTCCTTCAATAAAGAACTCGCGAACAAACGTGGTAGTATTTTTCAAGAACCCTAGTTGATTATGTCTGAGAGCGTGTTCGACTAAGTTTTCGGCCAATTTCGGATTGATTCCCACAATAATATTTGTTTGAAGTTTCGGTTCGTATAATATAGAAAGGTCTACACGATATGTGCATACATTTTTCTTGGAAATAACTGGCGACATATATACCGCACTGGTTTTGTCGGATAGTCCACAACAACCCAATGCCGGGGTGTGAGCCATAACGGTTTCATCATTTTCTTCTACGAAAACATCGGCCACATAAGGTGTTTTACAATTGGCGGAAGGTCGTTTGACAATGATTCCTTGAACAAGTTCGGGTAGTTCATACATAATATTCATATTCAATAATTGGTTGGTTGATATAATGCGTTCAAAATATAGAGAAAAAAGTCAATCGATTTTTTTACATATATATTGTATAACATAATGGGAGAAGGTATGTTAAGTAACGTATGGACACAAGAAGAAGAAGACATATTGGAAAAGTTGCGTGTAAATTGTGTGAATTTGTGTGAGTATCATCGTCGTCGATATTTTCATTTTAAGTCTTATGGAAAATATTTCCGTATCCCGATTATTATTTTAGCATCTATTAATTCGACGGCTTCTGTGGGATTACAACCGTTATTGGACCAACAAATTGTGTCTGGTATTACGTGTATTATAGGTATGATTATGGGTATAATGGGTTCCATCGAGTTATATATGGGTATTCAGTCTAGTATGGATTTGGAGTTGAAGCAATCCAAAGAGTTTTATGCGTTGGCAATAGATATTTACAAGACATTGTCTGTAGGAAAAGAAGACCGTGGAGAATCCGGAATTTCTTACTTGAATAAGAAATATAGTCAGTATGCTAAGATTTGCGAACAAAGTAATTTATTGAAGCGTGAATTGCGAATTGATATGTTGGCTCATATTAAGCCTGCTTTGAAAGACCGAACGCCGAATGGTTCGTCGGCGGATGAAATGGATTTGATGAACAATGTGTATACAACACTGGAAAGTCATAAAGCAGATATCGAGAAAGAGTTCAAAAACAATAAAGAAGATTTAGAAGAATACCAAAGCAAGAAGAACAAGCAAACAGCATTGCGATTAAAAGAGTCGGCTGAAACAATAGCTGTAAGAACTCCTTATGTTCCTTCGCCGAGACAAAACACGGATTTTACTTCCGTGCCATTACACGAACCACCAGCAGACGAAATAGTAGAGGATTTAAATGGAAGTATTCACGAGAATTCTTTAGAAGAAATAGCGGATGAAGTTGATATATCGAATAATCTTCAGAATGTATAATCAAATCCAAATCGTCTGAATAGTTCAAAATCATTTTTGTAAAATTCATTCACTTGTTTCAAAATTTTTTCGTTGTAAAAATACTTGGTGTTTACTAAATACTCGTTATAAGTGGATATTTCGTCGTCATAAACATATTTTTCAAGAGTTTTTGTTCGAGTATTTTCGTGCCCTCCTCGATAATCTAATAAAGCTTTTGGTATTGTTTTCGAAAATAATTTTTCAAATTGTTGATAGTCAATATTTTCAATATCATAAACAAAAAATTTATCGTGGTTTTCGATTTTTTTATCATATGCTTCGCTAATATGAGGTAGAAAATGATGTTCATGTATAACTTTCCAATTTTTCTCCACAATTTCATCTACAAAATTTGAAAAAGTGAGTGGTTTATCAACTGTCCACATTTTATGGCATGTTCCGGAGCTGTTTGGATCTGGATTGTATTTTTCCCTAAATCCAGATACTAATCTTTTATATGGATTTCGAATAATAATAATGATTGTGTATGATGTAATATCTGGTGGTAAACGTGTGTATGTCGCGTGATGAACTTTATTGTGGTCACTGATATCTTGATTATTTGCTAAATATTTGAATATTCGTTTTACATGACTACATCCGGATTTTGCACTCCACCCGACGATTACTTTGTTTTTTCTACATGTTAAGAAATACATATTATATTTATATGCTATAATATTTATGTATTATTACACAAAAATATTTTTAATTATTTTGGATACAAATAATATTGTGTTGTTCTGGGGGATAAAGATGTTTAAATTTATCATTTAAGAATGTTGGGTCTTTTACATTATTAACTTGCACTTTACTAAAACCTATACTGTTCATGTAGTTCTTGATGGATGAAACGGAATTATTTTGTCCTGAAGAATATACAACTTCCGGCTCTAGTGTTATATAAACGACACGTTCTTTCATGATTTCGCCACCGCTTTTTACTACATCTAAATCTGCTCCTTGAACGTCTATTTTGATGTAGCTTACATATTTTACCTTTTCGTTGAATTCTATGTTTTTCAAAATATCTTCTAGTTTACAACAGTCGACTTTTATTATTTCCTTAACGTTAAAGATATCTCGTGTCTTTGGTGGATGATAGATTGAACACTGGCCTGGGTCTTGTGTATTATAAAAATTAATTGTTTTTTCGTCGCTATTAACAATAGCATAGTTCATAAGGATACATTTGCCTTCTTGTATAAATTTTGTGTCTAAATAATGTTCCTTTTCTCTATGATGATAAGTTGTTTGGTCCCCCTTATTAAGTTTGTTAATATTACTTTGTAATGCTTCTATACCAATAACAAATAGGTTCGAATGTTTTTTTAACCATTGTTGTGTATGACAAGCAGAAAATGACAATCCAATATCGATATTCATTGAATTTGCGTAATCAGGTAAACGTATTTTTTCCATGATAATATTTGATATGTATAACGTTTTAAATACTTTATTTCTTAGACATATTTTAACCACATTTGTATGATATTTAGTTCTTTTTCGTTAACAATGTTGTGTTTATACAATTCAGTGTAAACTGTTAGTAAGTCTGTTTTGTTTTGTTTTAGTGTAATACATTCAAAAATGTTATCGACGATATTTAGTATATTTATGTACATGGGATATTCGGATTTAAAATCGTTCATAAAATCATGTTCATTACGTTCTTGAAGAACAATGGGTGATATGTATGAAAATAATAGATTATATTGCCACATACATTTTTGAGCAACATACATTTTTAATATATCGCAAAATCGGAAAGAAACAGTACAAGGAATATATAATAGATGAAACAGTTCAGGTTTACGCCACAAAGTTGCTTGAGTATTTCCTTGGACATATGTATTGCGTTTTATGATAAATCCTAAATTTTTCTTGAAAATGATTTCATTGTTATAATCTTTATTTGTCAATCTACATATTGCATCTACATCTGGGTCATTTTCAGCCAAACTTTGTATAATTCCTATTTGATTTTTGGATGATTCATTTACTTCTTCCAATAGAATTGTTTGTTCAGACTGTAATTTTTCAATAGGATATCCTCTGTTCCATAGATGTTGTTTTGTAAAAAGTGATAATATGTTTGGAAATTTTGACCCATACACTAATTTATATTCAATTGTTTTATCCCAA
>CEOO01015068.1_pt1 | contig 14632 bp, 22 predicted proteins | sample 530321 | NCBI WGS metagenome assembly CEOO01 (sample SAMEA2619927, study PRJEB7988) | marine metagenome | biome: marine biome (ENVO:00000447); feature: surface water layer (ENVO:00002042); material: "saline water (ENVO:00002010), including plankton (ENVO:xxxxxxxx)" | depth 5 m
TCTATGCCTAAGTTGGTCGTATATGTGCTAGTCATGTCTTATGCCGCTATCTCTGTCCAATTCGGGTCTTGATTCGGGTTAATCTCATTCCATGCCACAACGGACGCTCCAGAAGTTGACGCTGTCGCCGATACCCCCGTTACAGGAACGGTAAGACTTCCCTCGCCAACCACAATGCCGACTTGTCCCTGCGCGGACAGCGACCCAAGAGCAATTATTGGTCCTGTTCCTTCGGTTACCGTGACAGACCCAGCTCCGCCCGTTCCTGCTATTCCAGTAACAGCAACAATTGCATCCCCGTCAATAATGACAGAGCCAACCGATGCAGTTGCCGAGACTCCGGTAACGCTCGCACTCGCATTGGAGTTTACTTCAACACTACCCACTGACCCAGTTGCCGCTATTCCTGTAACAGAATCGCCTACACCCAACTGGAAGGTTATTAATAAATCGCCATCACCCAGCGTTGCGAAAGGCTCTTCGGAAAAACTCAAACCACCAAACAGAGATGAGCCTGTCTCTGTTGATGTCGTGGGCATGAATGCAGAAACGCCGGTTACGCTCACATTCGCAAGAACAGAAACAGACGCAGAACCTACACTTCCAGTTGCCTGAAGCCCAGTTACCGCCACTGACTGAGTAAAAACAAGAGCACCAACAGCGCCTGTAGCGCCAAGGCCGGTTACCGACACCTCGACGTTACCGTTAACGGTGACAGAGCCTACCCCCCCAGTAGCCGCTACACCTGTTACACCAACTGGGCCAGTGGGGCTTTGACTAAATGACGAAGCGGAAAAGGGATTAGAGCCAAACATGAGTTACTATTTATCCGCCTTAGAATCTATTTTGGCCTCTATGGTGTCCAGCTTCTCAAATATACGTTGTATATCCTGACGAAACTCATCTCGCTTTACATACTCGCGAGCCACCAACACCTCTATGTCACTAACCTCTTTCTCCAGCCTTCTTACGGAGTCCCATAGTGTCTTCATGGTCCAGCCAAAAATACCAGCACCGAGAGTGATTACTGTATTGATCAAACCCTGATCCATTCTCACCCCTTATTCATTATCGCCTTTACAATTATGCTAATTAGCCAAGCCGCCGCACCTGCTAAGATTGCAATCCAAGCTGACTTAACTGCTGTGTCTTTGGCTTCCTGCTGTGCGTACACCTCTCTTTCTCGTTGTGCCTGCACCTCTTTCATGCACCTTCGGTATTCCTCTAAGCCTTCGTTCCCATACGCGTACTTCAAAAGGGTAACTATTTCTTTACGTTGATTTTCAATGCGCTTTTTAGCGGCAAACATCTGTGCGGCCTCTGCCTCAACGGAGCTAGAAAACACAACTGCCTTAAACGGGTTTGTACGTTTTTTTTGACGCTGACTTACATACAAAATATCTGATGCATGACCCTGCCATCTAGCCACCACCTGAAACGTGTCTTCAATACTTTTACCGGCTTCAATAAAAGCTCTGACCCCAGCATATGCTTTGGTCGCCGCCGCCGCCGCTGTAATTGGGTCAATCATTTAGCTTCTTTTAGGCGCTAGGGTCTACCCAGTTTGGGTCTTGAACCCACTTGGGATCGGCACTGGGGTCGTATGTATAGCGGTTTCCCGACCAATTTTCTGGTGCATCTGTTACGTTTTCAGTCAAGGTCGCGTTTCCAGAATTAAGATCACCAATATAAAAGTCAGGAGCGGAAGGATCACCAACTGTGATCTTGTCAGAGGCCATAGCCACAGCCTTGCTGTCCTCAAAAAGATACTTAGACAGCTTCGTTGAGTTTTCCGTAATTGTCTTCATTTTCCCTTATCCGTTTAACAAAATAGATGTTGCTGATATTGCCACGCCTAGCACAATGGGAGACGTTGTCGTAGAAGCCGAGCCATCAGACTGCAAGTAATACGTTGACCCTATTGTCAGCCCGCTAAATTTTTCAGAGATGCCGCCAACCAGCGTAACCTCGCCTGTTGCAGTGTCCGATATAGCCGCCTCGGCAACTCCCACAAACTTGGGTGCAGGTAGCGCATTACTTGAGGGCGGCTGATATACAGTGCCTTGCCCAGAAGTACTGCTATTTGTATGTAAAACCGCGACTTTTGCTTGATCAGGGTCGTATGTTGCAAGTGTTGAGCTATAGTTACTTGAGTTAGTGCTGTTTGTGCTTATCTCAAATCCAGAATCAAGCGAAATGCTTTTGTCTGAAGAAACAGTCGCGTTGTACACATAAGGACGCCCATTTGTGCCGTGCCTCACGCCAATCACTACTTTCTTGTTCACTTCGTCATAGGTAAGACTGTACTGACCAGACTGGATGCCTATCGCCACAGCGTCTCCAAAGTCAATCGTTGAGTTTGTCCCTGACCCAGATACCTCGCCAGCTATAACTTTTCCAGCATTAGAATCACTGGTGTCTCTGTACCCTATGACAATCAGATTGTTGTCTGAATCAAAACATGCGTCTGGATAGTCGGTTATCCCGCTTTCAAACACCACTGCTGTGCCAAGATCATATCCTGTCTTGGATGAATTTATTTCCCCAACCACTGCGGTTCCGTAATTGCTGTTTCCATAGTCACGCCAAATAAAAACCATTCTTTCTGCGTTTGAGTCATAGACAACATTAGGCCAATATCCTACGGCAGACTTGATCAAGTTTGCCCCGTTCCAACTTATGCCCGTAGCCGATCCGGTTCCTGAGTAATAATACGGATAATTAGAGTTGGAAACCGCCTCAAGCATAACCAGCCACCGATTTGCCGCCGCGTTATAGGCTAACGAGCACTCTCCGGCAGTAGCCCCGTAAAAATCACCCGTTCCGCCAAGCGTAAACGCCGTTCCGCTTACGCTACCAATGGCATGTCTACCCCATGTATTCGCTTGGAAAGCGACCCCGATAGTGCTGTTGTTAGAATTAAACGCAATCGAGGTGTGTGAGGTGCTGTAGCTGTAACAGACAACAGGCGTTCCAAAGGTGATCGAAGACCCCGACACGTCCCCCACAACAACAGTTAGGTAATATCCGTTACCGGCATCGGCGTATGAGATAACTATTTTGTCTGCAACAGGCTCATGTACCGAGTCAAAGTACCTGACATGGGCCGATTCAAAAGTGGCCGCACTGCCTTTAGATTCTGATATTGCCGCCACAACACTAACGGTGCCGTTGGTGTTCAGGATGACGGTGTCGCCGTTGGATATGGCACCCGACGCAGTAACCTCTGCTTTTTTTCCCGACGCTCCTGCGGGCAACAAGTCAGACAGATTGGTCATGTGCTGTAGTCCAGATCAATACTGGTTGATGAAATCGCTCGACCCACCAAAACATTACTCGATGACGTTGTGGTTAAGGTTCCGTCTTTTGCAACGTAATAAACCGAGTTGGCCGTCAAGCCTGAAACATTAGACGAAACCCCTCCTTTTATCGTTATTGAGCCGCTAGAACCATCGGATATAGCGCCTCCTGATATTCCCAAAAAGTTACTGGCTGTAACATTTGAGGCGGGTACAGTAATCACCACGCTGGTTCCGTCATTCCCGGCTGGGTTGTCTGCGTATGACACCACCACCTTCTGGGCATTTGAGTCGTAGGTCATGTTTGGATAATCTGCTCTGCCGCCATCATTCAGCGTTATAAGTGGATCGAGAGTTATCGTTGTCCCGCTTACCTTCCCGACAAGAAGAAATGTTTCGTTGCTTGAGCTAAAGACCAACGCAACCACCCCCGCATTGCTGTCAAATGTTGCTTGGCCGGGGCGAAGGTCTTGACTCCCTAGCTCACTCTTTGATGTTGCGACGGGGGTTCCATAAGATACTGACGTGCCGGAAACTGTGCCGACCACTGCGGTAAGCGTGTTGGAGTTATTTGGATCGTTGAAAAAAACGACAACCTTATTATTTGTGCTGTCAAAAGCCATCGGCCTGCCGAGTGAAGAACCTGCGGCGCTAGCAAACTGGGAACTAGACCCGAAAGAAATTGACGTTCCTGAAACCGTTCCGACTGCTGAATCGGCAGTAGTTCCGCCACCGGCATAATTTCGGAATGTAGCAACGTGCTTATTCGCGTTGGTGTCAAATACCGCGTTTACGGCCTCTCCGCCTGACCCACCGGATATATCCACTGCGGACCCAAAGCTGATTGACGTACCGCTGACGGTTCCCACCCTCGCGACCACTCCGTTGTAGTAAACAACAACCTTGTTATTGTCACTGTCGAAAACCAAAACGGGAAATCTTGACGTGGCTGAGTTATATACTACTTTTGTGCCAAAACTAATTGATGTTCCTGACACGGTTCCAACTATTGCGTAACCGTAATCCGATGCATAATTCTCTTTGTATGCGATGACAACCCTGTCTGCATTGCTATCGTAAGCTACTGCTAATTCAGTAGCCGCATAACTAAGGCTATGCCACGCGACAGGCGTTCCGAATGAAATGCTTGAGCCGCTTACAGTGCCGACAACAGCCCAACCATCATTGCCGTCACGATAAACAATGACAACCTTGTTGCTAGTGGAGTCAAAAACAGAAACCCCATCATTGGGTGGATCGTCACCGTCAAATACCGCTTCAGAACCAGATGCAAAATTTTGTCCAGACACTGCGGTAACGGTGCCGTTGGCGTTTAAAATTACCGTCTTTCCAGACGCTATAGTGCCTGACGCCGTAAAGCTAACCTCTTTACCAGCGCCAGCAGGAAATAAATCGCTCAGACTGCTCATGACCGATTCTTCATGTTAATAGTTGTGGCTTTAATAGCCTGACCTATTTTTACTGCTGGCGACGTAGACGTTGTAGAAATAGTCCCATCTTCCTGTACATAATAATCAGAGCCAATGGTCAGCCCAGACTGAGACTCGTTGAGTGAGCCCACCGTGTTGACTGTCCCAGTAGCCGAGTTTGATATCGCTTGTGCGGCAAGCCCAATAAATGACGTTGATGTCAAGTTTGTCTGGATTGGTGAAAACGCCCTGCCTGACAGGCGCTGACTATTGTTTGGGTCTGAAAACGTGACATGCATTTTTCTGGCGGCTGTGTCATCACTTAAAGCGGCCACCGTGTAATCCGCGTCTGCTCCAGAGGCCGTTGTGCTATCAAAACTAATAGACGTTCCCGACACTGTGCCGGGATGCAACAAACCGCCACTGGAAGACGAGGATGTAGAAATTACGACTTTTTTGGCGGAAGCCATGTACTCTATTGACGAATATCTGTTTGCAATGCTTTCTGACAAAAACACCGTTTCTGTCCCAAACGAGATGTTAGTGCCAGACACTGTACCGACAGCATAAGCCGCATAGCTGTTTTGACCCTCTCTCCCAGCGACAACGATTTTCCCGGCAGACGCATCAAATGTCGCGGCTAGTGTCAGACTGCCAAAGGTGGAGCTTCCAAACTTTGCAACAGTGCCAAAAGAAATAGACGTTCCGCTGACGGTTCCAACAACAGCCGTACCACGGTTATTGTCTGCGCTATCCGTGTAGATAATAACTATTTTTTCATTTGTGCTGTCGTATACGACTCCGCGTCCTTCTAAAAGAGTGTATGCTGACTCAAAAGTAGCCTGTGAGCCAAATGAGATAGTGGTGCCGCTGACAGTCCCTACGGACGCTTTTCCGTAACTGCTACTTCCATTGTCTTGCAGGGCCACCACGAATTTATTCTCTGCGGCGTGATAGGCAATGGAGTTGTCTCCTGCCGTGGCATTACTGTCGATAGTCTCAGCATTTCCAAAGCTAATGCTTGTCCCGCTAACAGTTCCCACACGAGCCTTGGTGCCTCCCGTTTGATCCTTGTAGGAAACAACAACCTTGCCATTGCCAAACGCAATAGACGGTCTTTCTATACTGGTAGATGTCCACGCAACAGGCGTTCCGTAACTAACCGTGGAGCCGCTGATCGTCCCGACCACAGCGTAGCCATAATTAGATGAGCCTTGGTAGGCGATTACAACTTTGTTGTTGGTGCTGTCATATGCGGAGCTAGTGGTTCTTGTGTTGATGTTAGTCTGCGTGGATATTTCCACAATAGAACCTATGGCGGCGGCAACATTTCCAACGGATGTAACCGTGCCGTCAGAGTTCAATACAACTGCGTCGCCATTGGATACAGCGCCACTTGCCGTAAACGTAAAGTTATTCTGGCCCCCGCCCGCAGGCAATAGCTCGGAAAGGTTGCTCACTCAAACGCTCCACCCAATGGTGCTGTTGATATACGTCATGGTGATTTCTGCAAAGTTCTTGTCGAACGTCAGGTCACTAGCACTCGACGCAATGTTTGAGCCATTTCTGGCGACAGTAAATGTCGTCGTGGCGGCGGCCCCCGTGCCGTCTTTGATGGTGACTGAGTTGCCCGCACTAGGCGAAGCAGGAAGCGTAATTGTAATGCTACCCGCTGTTGCGACTACAAAATCTCCTGCCACAGCGGTGTAGTTGGCGCTTTTAAGCAGTGGGTCGGGCAGGGAGTTCGTAAAAGCCAGCTTGCCACTGCCGTTAGTGTTGAGAATCTGCCTTGCGCTTCCCGTTGCATTAGGTAGCTCTAGGGTGTAAGTAGCTCCAGCACTGTGCGGTGGCCCCTTTAGCGTTACCCCGTGCGAGTTGCTTTCGCAGTTAAACCTAACCGCCCCGGCGTTAGTATTGCCGTATAGCTCAGTGAACCCGGTGCCATTGGGAAACAGCTGGATGTTACCGTTAGTGTTTGTGGACTTAATTGCGTTAGTGTCAAACTGGAGGTTCTCAATAGACACCACGCCATCGGCGTCTTCTACAACCGCCTTGTCCGCAGGAAACGCGCAAAATATAGACTTGGTGCCCGCCTGTAAGTTAACAGCAGAGCCGCTGTTAGAGCTTGCCAAAACTGTAGTCCTCGTAAGGGTGTTGCCACTACTGGCGTAAGTCCCAAGACCCACCTCAAAGGCTGAGTTACTGGTGTCTACAATCGCATAATAAGTTGTGTCTGCATTCGATAGGACAGACGAAAACGTCACAAAATTGGTGGCCGCGCCGCCTAAAGCAATCGCACCCGTCCCGGTGGTTGTCGTTGTCTCCTTGACGCGGTCTTTAATTACGAGAGCCATAACATAACCTTCAAATATCTGCGGCGGGGTTAGGGTTTACCACCCAGTTTCCCTGCTCCTCGGACCATAAATATGCCCCACCGTCATCGGGGTAGGGTGTCGGCGGTTGCCATTCATAATCGCTATCCAACGCCCAACTTGGAAACGGCTTGGGAAACAAAAACACGTTGTTAGCAGAGTCATACGAGCCACCTATGGGGGCAAAACGCTGTCTAAAGTTGTTGTTGTAACTTGTCTGCACCCATGTCCCGCCCAGCAAGTTTTGACAAAAATCCTTCCCCAATTGCTCTTGTTCAATGCCGCCATCGTCCGTGATAACGTCATTGCTAACCACAATAACCCTGAGAACCACACCATCATCGGAAATTTCTGCAAAATGAGCCATATGCCTTACCTATGAGATGGTGATTGTTCCAGATGACTCAAACTTATAATAGTTATATCCAGCAGAGTTTGCAGTTGCTGGGCTACCGGTAGTGGTTGTGGTGAGGTTGTCTGGAACAAGAATCATAAAAAAGCCGCTACCTCCGTTGCCGCCCGTAAAAGAATTTGCCGCTTGGGCGCGTGAACCACCACCACCACCACCTCCGGTGCCGGTTGAGCCTGAGCCACCACTGGCGTTATAACCACCGTTGCCGCCGCCACCACCAGCAGTACCAGCAGTACCGTAGTAGCCACCCGCGCTGGTGTAGTACAAACCACCACCGCCGCCACCACCGGAAAGGTCACGGCCTCCACCAGCGGCGGCATAATTAACGGCGCTACCGCCATTGCCGCCGTTATACCAATAATAGGGCGGTCCAGTTCCGGGCGGCGTGTAATTGCCGTTGCCACCAACAGACCCCTTGCCGCCGCCACCACCGGGGCCAGATGCGGAATCATTAGGTATGCCGCCATTATTACCCTGACCGGCTGTTCCTTGACCGGCAACAGTTGCGCCCAAGCCTGAGCCACCACCTGAGCCGCCGTCTCTGCCTTGACCATTGCTGTTATGGCCGGGGCCACCGCCTCCGCCTCCAGTTGCAGTAATGGTTGTAATGTCAGACCCAGAAAATGTACTGTTACCACCATCGCCGCCTTGGCCGGTGCCGTTAGATGCTCCTGAGCCTCCACCGCCAATGGTTATGGTGTATGTAGTGCCAAGATATAGCACAACACTGTTAAGGTACCGAAGTACACCGCCGCCACCGCCACCGCCGCCGCCAACACTGCCGCTGTCGGACGTGCCGGGACCGCCGCCTCCCCCTCCTGCCGCAATCAAAAGTTCTGTTATGGTCAGGGGCGTGGCACTTACGCCGGGATTGAATCCAATTGCTGAATTAGCGCCAAATGTTGATAAAAGTGGAGGCATTATGCGTACTGAGTCTGACTAGCCAAGACAGTAAACGTGGCGTCTGCCGTCTTAATAATTGTAAACACATAGGCATCAATGGAGCTTGCGTTGCCTGATGATGGCGCAGAACCGCCCGACCACTCAGGAGTAACTGACGAGCCATCAACTTGGTAAGTATTTAGGTAATACGCAGAGCTTCCCTGAGTCATCAAAATGGCGGCTGTCATGCTTTCCCCTGTAGCCATCACAGAGTTTAGGGCTGTAGAGCCGTCACCGCGAAAATTGATCGTTCTATTTGCCGCTTGGTTTGCCGTGTAAAACTCAACCGCCTGAGTCAAAAAATCAAAGTTTATCGTGCCCGTTGTGCTAGTTTGGGTAGTAACCTTTTCAATCATTTCGGCAACAGAGGTAGTGCCAATAAACTTAACCTTAGCCCCTGAGTCAGCGGTCACCGCCTTGGACGCCTGCGAAGTGCCCAGCGTTGTTATATCTAAGTAGTTAATTTCTGCCGCAGTTGCGGTAACCGCCGTTCCGTTGATAACTAGCTGGTTAGAGGCGTTTAGGAAAACAGATTTTCCTGCGGGGTAATTAATAAATACGTCTTTTGTGCCCGCCTGCAAATTAACGGCTGACCCACTATTAGAGCTAGCAAGCACGGTGGTTCGCGCCAGCGTGGTCCCGCTTGCAGTAAAGGTGCCAAGACCTACCTCAAAAGCAGTATTAGTGTCATCGACAATGGCGTAATAGGTAGTGTCACCGTCTGACAAGGCCGAAGTGAACGTAATAAAATTAGGTTCAGCCCCAGCAAGCGTAATTGCGCCCGTGCCTGTCGTAGTGGTCGTCTCTTTTACGCGGTCAGCAACAACAAAAGCCATTTTTATGCAATCCGAATAACAGCGTTAGATGCGTCAGCAGTTGGGAACACGATGGTAAAATCGCCAGAACTGGAGGATTTATCAGAACCAAAATCCAAAACAACAACTGTGTTTGTGGTTCCGCTTCCGCTACCTGCCGTGGTGTTATATATAAGTGCTCCACGCGCCGTTAAAGTACTGCTGGAGAACGTGAGATCGGCGAAGTCGGTAAGGGCCGTTGTTCCTGACGTGGTAGGAGTAACATTAGTAAGCGTCCCGCCACCGGCTGAATAGCCTGTACCACTAATCTCATTAGATGTTGTGTACGCGGTGGTTGCCGCATTAAAAGAAGCACTGTTGGTATACATTGCCAGCTTATATGTATCACCCGAGCTATTTGTAAAATCATGTTTCGCCTGAAGCAGTTCCTGCTTAAACGACGTACACATAAAGTTTCCGCTAAAAGCCATATCACATTCTCCTGATAAGTTCGGCTAGGTCTTTTTGCCCCGCATCAAGAAGGGCGTTGTACACTGTAGTTCGGTCGCTTTTCGCGGCCTCTTTCATGTAGAAAACAAGAACCGCTCTAATGTGATCCTTGAACGCCTGCGCCTGTGCCTGCACTTCTGGCAACGCAGTATCGGCTACCGAGATGATCTTATCTAAGCACCTCTCAGCAATCTCATCTGGGGAAAACCCCCTGTTCTGTGTCGTGTGGACATTAACGCTACCCACCTCAAAACCACCGCTAACACCAATCATCCTCTAGGCTTCCTTACCTCACCGCTACGATAACTGTCTGTCGTGCTGTATCCCTCTCCCAACTGTTCAAGTTTTGCTAATGCCTCTGCATACCTTTGGGCATATAACTGCATTAAATCTGGGTCGCCCTTCAGGTATGTATATGCCTCTACTAGACACCCATATAAAAGCGTGGACTCAGCGTTAGTACCGAGCCAGCTAGTGCCGTCTCCAGATGTGGTGATTGAGGTAGGCTTGTGGAAGTAATGCAGTTCTGCATCGTATGCAGAATCAGGGGTGGGGCCGAGAATAAACGCGGTGCGGCTAAAGATGCCGTAGTATTTTGGCGCTCCCTGCGTTGTCGTTAGCGGGTACGCCTGACGTATAAAGTTTACGTCCTTAAAGATCAGATACTCAAAGCCGGAGTTGTCGATAGCTAGTGAGTAGGGTGTCAAAAAATCTGTAGGCATGATCAGGTACTGGTTACCGCTTGCCACGGAGCCAGAAACATTCTTACGAAAATCAGGCAGTTGCACTGTCTTCAAAATTTTGTCTTCTGCCTGCGTAATAATGGTTGTCAGATTATTGACAAAGCTAGTCTCATTTGACTCGCAATAATCCTGTATCGCCTGTTTTAGGGAGGTAAACGTAAACGCCATCAGGATGTCTCCACCGTTACCCGCCCAACAACACCCGCCATATCAAGACCGACAGTCCGGCTTCCAAGCGCCGTATTGCCTCCCCCGACAGGATCGAACGCAGAAAGCGCACGACTTTCATCAAGGCTGTCGTCAGGTCTCGGAAACCGAAGCGCCTGTGGATCGTTCGCATTGACATCCCCCAGTTTCAACTGAGGCTGATCCTGATCTACAACATCCCTGCCAACCAGCAGACCGTTCCAGCGTCCATCCTCAATCTGTCTGACCAAGTCGCGCAGTGGATATCGGAAACCTGTCCGATCACAAAATCCAAACGCCTTGGAGCCTTTCGCGTAACTGCTCATAAATTGTTATACCCACCGGGAGCCATGTAAAGCGATGCCTTTTCTCTGGATGCGTCTGCCGCCAGATTCCACTGCTCCTCATACACATCCTTGAGTGCTGGTGCCAATTGTATTGATTCAGGCTTCTTGCTCGCTATGTAATAGGCTAGACCAGCTACCATGCACGGCAGATACCGCGCTGGTACATCCATGTTGTTGGACGCTGGCTTTCCGGTGTCCTCTATCCTGTCTAGGTAGTAATACGCAAACGTGTAGGTTGTTGTTGCGTCTGGCACAGGCCAGAAGTGCAACGTCAGTCCCGCAGGCTTGCGCTCAACGTAATACTGTAGCGGCCTGCCCTGCGTCAGCTTGTTAGTCTGATGAGCGTACTGGCTCACCGAGATTCTTTGCATTGTCAGATCAGACTGCTTGGAGGTGTCTCCTGCGTCAGTTCGCAAAAGCCCCTCTACAATATCCTGCTTTTCCGAGGTCAGATCGTATGACGAGGTGCCTGCGGTCAGAGTCTGCGTAGCATCCCTCACTGTCCACAAGTTAAGACCACGGTTCTGCCACTCCAGCATCAACAAATCCAGACTGCGCCGTGCCGTCCGGTAGTCATAGCCGCTTCGTAGCTCAGACCCTGCTCGCTCAAACGCCTCCTCAAATATATCTGACAAGTCAAGAGTAAAGGCTGTCGTGCCGCTAGTCGCCATCAGACCATCCTCCCTCTAGTCCTGCCCCGCATAGCTATGCCATTCCTGCATTTTGCAGGAGGTATTCTGCCGCCACCAGACTTCTTGCTGACGCCAGCCTCAGACAAAGCAATAGCTATCGCCTGTTTCTTGTTTTTGACTTTTTTGCCAGAGCCGCCGGACTTCAGCTTGCCGTCCTTAAACTCCTTCATCACCTTCTTAACCTTTCGGGAAGCGGGTGCATTTCTGGTTTGCTTGCCAGTCTGCGCTCTGCTTATAGGCATATCGTCACCAGTTCTTGCAAGACCAATAACGAGCGGACATCTTGCTTGGCGGCTTAGAGTCGCACTTGTGTCTTGCACGGAAAGACTTACGCCGCCCCGGCTGGCTCTTCTTGATCTTCATATTCTTGTCGCCGTAGCGGATGATTTTTTCTTTTCCATCCTCACACGCCTTGACCACAAACTTCTTCTTGGGGTGGCTAGGCGTTCGCTTTGGCTTATTACACGACATGGACTTCTTGCTAACCTTGCCGCCCTTTTTGTAATACATACGCATTACTTTCGATGCCTCGCTGTCTTCTTGGCAATCCGCTTGGGTTGCTTTGAATGTTGCTTGCCTTTCTTAGTATCTGCGCGTTTTTTCCGCGTAGTCGCGGCATATTCTTTGGATGACATGGACTTGATGGCCTTCTCAGGAAGGTAACGCTCGCCAGTGGCTTTTGCACCCTGAGTGCTGGGTTTACCAGACTTGGTGCGCCACTTCTGCTTCGTCCACTTCTTGAGGGACTTTTGCGACTTCTTGAGCGCCATCAGTCCTTGTATCCTCCCCCAGCCTTCTTGTAGGCAGAAGCAAGCATCTGCGCCTTACGCGCTGACCACTGCCCCGGCTTACCGCCCTTGCCGCCAGCTTTTATTCTATTGAATATCCGCTTTCGCAGTCCGGGCTTGGTGTAGTTTCCCGCCTCATTGACGCGGGACTTAGACTTCTTAGTCTTGCCGCCTTTTTTGTAATACTGCCTCATCAGCCGTAGTTCTTCTTCAGCTTTAGGACGACAGAGTAAGTGTCGCCATTACTCGCGCCTGTGGTGGTGAAGAGAATGTCGCCTGTTTTACCAGAAGCGGCGGCGGTGTTGGGCAGGCCAACAAAGTCAGAAAAGTCCAGCGTGTCGCCGTAGTCGGCAATCAACTCCCACGCCAAAACATTCGTGGTGGCATCAAAGAAGATTTGCACACCCATCCCTTTGGTCGTGTACTGGATACTTTCGATGTTGACGCTGGTACAAGCTCCCTTGCCTGCGGGGTCTGAACTCAACGCAGAAACATCTACCTTGGCAACAGCCGATTCACCCGTGCCATCACTGACGTTGGTGAAATACATGATCGCTGTGCGAGGGCCATCCTCAATAGTCTTACTTGTGACTGTATCAGCCATCTTATCCTCCAGATAAGGGGGCCATGCCCCCGTCAGTTTATGATGCGTCTGAAGTGGTAGAGATGCCGAAAAACTTGAGGACAACAACTGTGTCGCCACCCGGATCGCCAGAAAGCACAATCTCTACTTCGTCTGCTGTTTCTGTAGACGCAGTGGTTGTACCACCGGACATCCCGAGAACGCCATTGCAGGGGAAAAACCCTTTGAAGCCTGTAGAGTTGACAGCGGCAGAGATGCCATCGACAAAGCCGTCAGTGTCTGCATCGGTGCCAATGTCGTTAAGGTTGACGGAGTTAGCGGAAGCTGTGGTAACAGCGACCAACACACCCATAGGGATAAAGTTTGAGGGGATGCCAATAGCGGCTTCCTTACCCGTCGTTGCACCGTCAGCCACAGTAATCGTAGCCTCGTAGGTGGATAACGTCATGGTGCTGGTAATAGAGCCAGTAGTGGAATTTTTGGTGATATCTGAAAAACCATTTTCAGAACGGACGGGACCGCTGAATGTAGTATTAGCCATGTGATTCTCCTGTCTTGGCTAGTGTCTAATGTTCCATGTGGAACAGTTAGTCAGGGAAAAAGGGGGGCAAAGCCCCCCGACATTTTAGGAAGTTCCGGGCGAGCCGTAAATTCCGAGTGGATCAGATACGCCGAAAGAGTAACGAGCGCGAGCTTTGTAGCGCACGTTTCCTGTATCGAAGTCTCCGTCCATTGATGTTTCAAGCGCGGTGCGCTCAAAGTGCTTCATGCCGTTCGGTACATCGGTAATCAAGAAGAAGGCGTTGGTGTCCGTCAAGAAGTGATTGACAGAGTAGCCTTCTGGAATTGACCCGTTGTTACGAAGGGCGTTGATGTCGTTGTCAGCAGTTCCGACTCGACCTTCAGTCTCAAGCAAACGAGTTGCTACAAACTGAAGTGCGGGGGGAACAATCAAACGACGGGGGCGAGCCGCGATCAGCAGTCCACGCTCATCGGTAAATGCGGCGATGTTAATCACAGCATCTTCCAGAGAGGTTTCGTTCAGATCAGCCGCAGTGGTAGGACGGTTGGCATTAGTGCCACCATTCACCAGCGGGTGAGCCGTGCTGAACAGCGTAACGCCGTCACCAGATTGGAAGGTGTTGAAACCGTTGTTCAACGGATTCGCTGACTTCACTTGCTTGGTATGCGCCATTGCCCTTGCAAGAGCTTTTGTATATCTTGCAGACAATGAGTCATATAGATTGTCCTCCATTGCTTCTTCTGTGATACTGAAGCCGAGAGCAATCGTTTCATGATTATACCTAGCAGTGAACGACTCTTGTGCCGAGTCATAGCTGATGGCCGCGCCTTCAGCTTTAACTGGTGCGGCACCAAAGCCGGACAGCTTCACCTCTTCCTCAAACGAACGCTCAGATGATTCAGTTTCGTAAATCATCGTGTGCTCGTCGTCGTACCGCTCATACTCCAAGCCGAACAAAGCGTTCAGACCGGGGAGCAGTTCTTTCAACATTTGTGCGCGTGAAATAGCCAT
>CEOO01010862.1_pt1 | contig 14609 bp, 15 predicted proteins | sample 530321 | NCBI WGS metagenome assembly CEOO01 (sample SAMEA2619927, study PRJEB7988) | marine metagenome | biome: marine biome (ENVO:00000447); feature: surface water layer (ENVO:00002042); material: "saline water (ENVO:00002010), including plankton (ENVO:xxxxxxxx)" | depth 5 m
CAAGGTTGGTGGTTTATGACATTTATTAACTCTCTAGAATATGGTAATGCTGTATTTGACCCATTTGGATTAAATTTAGATGGATGGGGTGAGCAAGTAAATGAGGATATTGATAGTTATGAGGAGATATTTGGCGAATTACACGATAAATACAAGGGAGGAAAATTAGCTCCTGAAATTTCATTATTGTTGAGAGTAGGATTTAGTGCAGCCGTATTGAATTTTTCCAATAAAGCATTGTCTAGTGCAGCACCAGGTTTTGATGATGTAATCAAACAAAGTCCAGAGTTAATGAAGATGTTCACACAAGCAACAGCAGATACAATGAGTAACAATTCAACAGCATTCCAAACCGCCAATCAATTTATGCAAAATAATCCTGGACCTAGTGGTCCTCCTCCACCTGCACCAGTCGAAACTAAGAATCAACCACCTCCACAAAGACCAGGCATGGTTTATACAGAAAGAGCATCAAACCGTCCTGATATAGATGCTGGTAGAGGAGCAATGTTTCAAGAAAAGGGTGTTGAAATAAATAACTTTGAAGCAGCAGACGCACAACCTAAAAGTGTTCGTGCAAGTCGTCCAGAAATGAAAGGTCCAAAAAATAATGAATTAGATGACATATTATCTGGATTAAAAACCCGAACAATAAATATTCATGAAAATAAATCAACAAACGATAACGATTCTGTTATTTCTGTAAGTTCATTAAAAGATATAGAAAATAATAAAATGCCTAAGAAAACAAAAAAGAATAATTCAGCAAAGAATGTAATTTCATTAGATATTTAATAAACCATATAAATAGTATTCATGTCAAATAGTAGGTGATATGAATAAAATTGAGTCGGGTGAGAAATTGGATTTTCATAATGTTTTGATTCGTCCTAAGAGATCTACTTTAAATAGTAGGTCTGAAGTAGATTTAGAAAGAGAATTTAAATTTAAATATTCACCCTTGAAATGGAAAGGAATTCCAATTATTTCAGCAAATATGGATAGCACTGGAACATTTGAAGTATGTGAGTGTTTGAGTTCTCATAATATGGTAACGGCTCTTCATAAATTTTATACTATTGAAGATTATAAGCGTTTTCATGATAAACAAATTAGTCCCGATAGTTTTATGATTTCAACAGGTATTAAGAATGATGCAATTAATAATTTAAAAGCAATATTTCAGGTGATAAAATGTAATTGGATTTGTATTGATATTGCTAATGGATATATTTCAAATTTGGTTGAGTTTTGCAAGAAAGTGAGAGAAGAGTTTCCAGATAAGATTATTGTTGCTGGAAATGTAGTAACAAGAGAAATAGTAGAAGAACTTATCTTAAATGGTAAGGTAGATGTAGTGAAGGTAGGTATTGGTCCAGGAAGTGCTTGCACAACCAGATTGAAGACAGGTGTAGGAATGCCTCAATTATCTGCAGTATTAGAATGTGCAGATGCAGCACATGGAGTAGGAGGTCATATTATATCTGATGGAGGAATTACCTGTCCAGGTGATATGGCGAAAGCATTTGGTGGTGGAGCTGATTTTGTAATGGTTGGTGGTCGTTTTGCTGGTCATGACCAAAATCCTGGAGAAGTAGAAGAAATAGATGGAAAAAAATATAAATTCTTTCACGGAATGAGTTCAGATAAGGCTCAACAAACACATTATGGAAAAATGGAAAAATACAGAGCGTCTGAAGGAAGAGTATTGAAAATTCCTTATAAAGGAGATCTAAATGAAACTGTTCAAGATTATTTGGGAGGATTAAGAAGCACATGCACATATATTAATGCGTCATCCATGAAAAACATGGCGAAATGCACAACATTTATCAGAGTGTCACAACAGGTAAATGATCTTTTTAAATAAAAAATTGATTTCAATATAATGAAATAGTGAAGACATTATTAACATGTTTTTCATTATTATTCTTGGAGTTATTGTTGTATGTTTATATATATCAATACTAGACTGTAATAAAAATAATACCAAAAAATAAAAAAATTGATTTATTAATACCCATTTGGTATTAATAAAACGAAACATAAACCATGATGAAGTTAGATAAATTAAACCTGAGATTAAGCAAACAAACCTTAAATGAGTATCCAAAAGCATTTGAGCAAAAATATAAAAAATATGAATTTATGGAATGTTATGCTTATAGTATTGTAGATAATAGTCCATTTAATCTATCTGGTAGGTTTCAAGGTATTATTAAAGATAAATACGGTGATTATTTACATGTATATCTTTTTGATACATTATGCAAAGAACTCTTTTATCATTTAAATGTTGGTATGTTTATGGATAACAGAATAAAATTTCAAGTCAGAGGTTTGCGATTAAAAACAAACCGGCTTCCACAAAATACAATTAGTAAAATAAAAATAAACCTATATCCTTTTTATGTAGAGCAACTTATGTTAATATATTGGAATTTACTTAAACAAAACATAAAAACAACAAGTGATTGTTTTTATGCAATAAGTCAGTTTCTTAAACCAAATAATAAAGACCAATATGATACGATTTATTCATTTGAATAAACTAATGAATAATTTTATAATGGTCAAGAAGAATTATAGCAATAATAATAATTATAAAAGTAAAAAATAGAACACATATTTTATATGTGAATGGTGAGCCTGAAATGATTGATAGTTCAGATAATTTTTTTTTCACATAATGTTCATTATATACTTGAAATGTGGCTTCTTCAGATAAATTACTATTTTCTTCAACTATAGGTTCTAAAATTGGATTTTGCATTATTATATTTATTATTTAGTTTTTGTATTATTTTTTTGAATTAAATATTTATTTTCATTTATAAAATATTTATTCCATTTTTCTCTATACTTTAACTGTGTTTGGTCAAATTTTGTATTCATAAATCCTTTAATATAATTATCATAAATTCCATTTAATATTTCAATATCTTCTCTTAAAGTGATTTCCATCTGTGCATAGAAAATACTATCAAATATAGGTTGTGTTAAAAAGTTTCTATATAAATCATAGTGAAAAATAGATTCATTTTTACCAACAGGATAACAATTAGTAACAATTGTTTTAATCATATTACCTGCAAATACCCTTGTAACAGTAGTATCAGGTAAATAAAATTCATTTTCTACTTTTACATATTGAACTTTTCCAATAATACTTGACATACTTGTAGGTCCAGCCGTATAATAAAAAGTAGTTTTTCCAGAAAAATTTCCTATATCTTCATATTTTACTTCAAATGGAACAGGTGATAAAGAATTACCAAATGAATGTACATAACTGATATGCATAATATCAAGAACGTTTTCTGTAACTAGATTAAATGGTCTATTGATTTTTTTATTTCCAGATATTTTTGTGTATGTTGAGTCAGCAGCTTCAGGTGGTGTAAATATATCACATTGTGGTTTTATTCCTTGTGTTGATAATTTATCATAAGTGGGACATAAAAAAACATCACCAAATTTTTCTTCAATTAAAAATGAAGGAGCTCCGAAATTTCTTTTTGTATCTGGACAGCCTGGTATGTTATCTACAATTCCTTTATTATATTCCCATCCATGATAAGGACATTGAAGACAATTATTTGGTAATAATTTACCTCTTGATAAAGAAGCACCTCTATGAATACATATGTCACTAATAGCAACTAGTCTATCCATTTTGTCTCTATAAACACATATAGGTAAATCATCAAAAAGAAATCTCTGTAATTTATTTTGTTTAAATTGTGTAGAGCGACCAATTTTCCAGTAAAAATTTCCTTTAAAACTATAAGTATTAGAATTGGGTTTTGTAACAATTTTATAAGGTGATACAGTTAAAATTAAAAGTAAAAATAGAATAAGTATATTCATTCATATACAAACGCATTATTATTTAAGTAATATTGTTAATTGTTATTAAAAGAAATTATAAACTATATAAATAAATTCAAATATACAATATATATGAGGGTATTTTTATTGGTAAGTTTTTTTTGTATAATTAATGGATTTATATCAGGAAAAAACAAATTAAATAAATCTAAGTTTGTATTAAGAAGTAAAATGCTTCCTTCAAGTGAGATAACTGGCGGATTAAACAATAAATTAGGAGAAGCATGGAGCTATAGTGATTTATTTGAATATTCAAAAGATAACATGATTCATTCTTTAACAATAACAGAAGATGGTAAAAATGCATTTGTTTTGGATAATTTATCTTCAGAAAATGGTAATTTACATTTGGTCCGTTTATTTCCAGATAATTTAAATAATTTGATTGACCATTTGATAAATCATAATATACAGTTTGATATTTTTCAAATGCCTAAGAATGAGTTTTTAGAAATTGTAAGTAAGTTTGGGGAAGCAGTATTTAATGTAGGTATATATTTTTTAGCTATTTCATTAATTGTAAGAATATTTTCTGGAATGAGTAATTTTACTCCTAATGGCGGAGGTAATCCATTAAATCCTCTTCAAGGTGGAAACAATATTAATGAGATTGATAGTGAAATGTTAGAAACAACTTTTGATGATGTAGCCGGATGCGAAGAATCTAAATTTGAGCTTATGGAAGTAGTTGATTTTTTAAAAAATAAAGACAAATATGAAAAAGCTGGAGCAAAAGTTCCAAAAGGTGTATTGTTAGAAGGTCCTCCAGGAACAGGTAAAACACTTCTTGCTAGAGCAGTTGCTGGAGAAGCAAAGGTTCCCTTTCTAAGTGTTAGTGGTTCTGAGTTTATTGAAGTATATGTAGGTGTAGGAGCATCAAGAGTAAGGGAGTTATTCAATAAAGCAAAGAGAAAACAACCATGTGTTATTTTTATAGATGAGATTGATGCAGTAGGAAGAAAAAGAGGAGCTGGAATAGCAGGAGGTAATGATGAGAGAGAGCAAACATTAAATCAAATTTTGACTAATATGGATGGTTTCTCACCAAATGAAGGAATAGTTGTGATTGCTGCAACAAATAGAATTGATATTTTGGATCAAGCATTGACAAGACCTGGTCGTTTTGATAGGAAAGTTAAGGTTGGATTACCAGATATTGAAGGGCGTAAAGCTATAATGAAAGTTCATTTCGGTAATAAAAATATATCTTCCGATGTAGATTTAAATGAATTAGCAAGTCTAACATCAGGTTTTTCTGGAGCAGATATTGCAAATTTAGCAAATGAAGCAGCTATATTTTCAGTAAGAAGAAATTCAGAAATAATTACGAGAGAACATATACTAGATGCTTATGAAAAAATAACAATAGGACTTGTTTCAAATACACAAACAGTAGATAAAGAAATAATAGATTTGGTTAGTAATCACGAAATTGGTCACGCCTATATGGTAGGATTATTTAAAGATATGTTTGATTTGAGAAAAGTAACAATTAATGAAAATAAAAGTGGAGCGGGTGGTTATACTCTTTTCACACCAAAAGAGAGATATCAAAAATATCCTACTAAGAAGTTTATGCTTGCTAATTTAATTATTGCTTTAGGTGGAAGAGCTGCAGAAGTATATTTATATAGGAAAAATAATAAAAATCCAGAGAATGATTCTATATTCAGTTGTTTTAGTGACTTAGAAGTAACTACAGGAGCATCTAATGATTTAAAACAAGCAACTAACATAGCTCGTTCTTATATAACAGATTATGGATTTGGACAATTTTTTATATCTAATCAAGAACCATACAATTCTGAGACTCCTTTTATGGGTCGGGATTTTGGTATTGATCCAAAACGCTTAAGTGATAGCACAAAATATAATATTGATATGCAGGTAAATGAACTATTAGAATTTGCATTTAATCAATCATATCATTTGATAGAAAAGAATGAAAAAACATTTATAAAATCAGTTGAATTATTAAAAGAAAAAAGAATAATAAGTGGAGATGATATGTATGAGATAATTGATGAAAAATAATATAACATACTATTTTAATGAGCAAAGAAATCATTAAAATAACTAAATCGGCGTCTATTAAATTAGGAAGTATAGCAAAACAACAAAATAATAAAAATTTATTATTTTCTGTTAAGGGTGGAGGTTGTAATGGATTTAAATATAGTATTGAACCAATAAAATTTAAACCTTCTCCTCATATTGAATGTATAAAAAAAGAAGATTTTAATTTATATATTTGCGATTATAGTATTATGCATATATGGGGAACAACAATTGATTGGAAAAAAGATATAATGGGTGAAACATTCCATTTTGAAAATCCTGAAGCTGCGTCAAACTGTGGTTGTGGAACATCTTTTAGAAGTAAAAATACAGAATAACTAGACAAAGAACTCGGTTTTCATATGTTTATATTTTATAAATGAATGATATAGGTCTAATACAGCCATTCTAACATATATACCGTTCTTAACTTGTTCAAAATAAATACATCTATCATCTAAATCTACTTCTGTATTAAGTTCATGGTTCCTAGGTAATGGATGCATAACAATCGCATCTTCCTTTAAATTGTCCATAAATTCTTTATCAATTATAATATCATTGTTTGATTTATAAGACTTATTTTCTCGTTCTTTTTGTAATCTTGTTGTGTAAATAACATCATAAGAACTAAAATCACAATCTTGCTTTTGTCTAACAATATCATCATATTGTTGATTGTGTTGTAAAGAAATATTATAAATAAATGTGTCATCAGGTTCTCTGTCATAATAGGGTAATAAATGAATTTTAATTCTAGGATAATGTTTTAAAATATCAACCAACGAATGAACAGTTCTAGAATGTTTAATATCTCCAATAATTAATATGTTTAAAAATGAAGTTTGATTTATAAAAAAATCTTTGGAATGTTTATAAATAGTATATAGGTCTAAAAGTGCTTGTGTTGGATGTTCTCCATTTCCATCACCACCACTAATAACTGGTATCTTTGTATAGTTACAAGCTTTTTCAACAAATCCTTTACTTGGATGTCTTATTACCATAATATTTCCATAATTTTCAATACTTTTTATGGTATCTTCGTCGCTTTCTCCTTTATGCTTACTTGATGCACCAATATTTAAATTAATTACATCGCCACCTAATTTTTTCATTGCTGCTTCAAAAGATAATGAAGTACGAGTGCTTGGTTCAAAAAAAGCATTCATTAAAATACAACCGTTTAAACTAGATGACGCGTCATATCCTGGATATTTAAACGATGGATCTATATCTGATTTTTCGAAAAACTCACTTCGTCTCAAAATGTAATTGATTCCATCTATTGACAGGTTATTACAAGAATATAAATGATGTCTTTTTGACATCTGTTGTAATGAGCGCCTAATCATATATATTAAATAAAAACGTTCTATTTAATATATTTTTAATCATTAATTTTTGGAGCCAAATAAAGATTTAAATTAGAATTAGAATTTTCCAATATATAAGTTATTTTTAATGGAACACCATCTGTAATATTAATACTGACTTCATTTGTAATTTTACTATATAAAGTAGCATAACTTAACAATTTTAGTGTATAGGAAACTTCTACATCATCCTCTTTTTTTTCATATTCTTTCATATTAGTATCATTCATTTCAACTTTAATTTTGCCGTTATCAGATGATTCAGATGTAAATAATACTTTATCATCAAAACAATTAATATTAATTGTATCATCAAATAATTTTAGGTCATTAATTGTGTCAGTAAAACGTGTTGAGTTCATTACAATAGAAACATTATATTCCATATCTGGTATTCCAAAAACATCTTCTTCAATTTCAACAAGAGATATTTGTAATGATTTATTCATAATAGATACATCATCAGAAGTAAATTCAATATTAAGTTTATCTCCATTTTCTACATTTAATTCTAATTTTTGTTTTTTATCACGAATATTTAATATTTTAAATAAAAGATTTACATTAACACCAATAGTTTCATTTTCTTCAAAATCATATGTAGAAAAGAATGATTTCATTAAATTAACTTCAAAAACAGAGATTTTGGAGCTGTCCATTGCTTGTATATATAATTTTTCTTCCTGAAAAGATAGATTTACAAAATCAGAGAAAGTTTTAATATGTTGAAAAATAAGAGTAAAAACGACAGCATTTTCCAAATTATCAATTGTAATACGCATTATTACTTCTATTAAATTATATTTAAATGTATTTAAATATATTTTTAATAAACATCTATAATGAAAGAAATTGTTCCAATTATTATGGCCGGTGGATTAGGAAAAAGAATGAATTCTGAAACACCTAAGGTTTTATGTAAACTCCATGATAAACCAATGTTAATACATGTATTAGAAAAAGCATTAAATATTTGTGATAAACATGTTCTAATAGTGGTAGGAAGATTTAAAACACAGATTCAAGAAGAAATAAGTAAATATATTGATAGTGAAGATATTAAAAAAATAGTATATATTGACCAACCTGAAGGAAGTAAAGATGGAGAACCTTGCTGTTTAGGAACAGGACATGCAATAAAATGTTGTATGAAATATATTATTGAAAGTAATACTGCTTCACACAAATTTATTGTATTATCTGCAGATGTTCCATTAATAAGTGATGAACTATTGAACAATATGTCTTCATACAGCAATGCATTAGTTTGTTCAAGAACAAATAATCCAACAGGATACGGAAGAGTATTTTTTGATAAAGACCATAAACCATTTATTATAGAACATAAATTCTGTCCATTATATTTACATTTTTATAATACAGTCAATACGGGCATTTATATTTTTACGGGTAGTTTCTTAATAGATAATATAGATAAATTAGAAGAAAATAGTTCAGGAGAAACTTTTCTTACTGATTTACCATTTGAAGAATTTATATTTCATGAGAACTTTTCTATATTCACAAATGTAAATACAAAAGAAACATTAGAACAATTAAATCAACCAGCAAATGTTTATATTCCTAGTAATGAATTAGGTTATATTATATAGTTTTTGGAACTTTTCTTTGTCCAAATTTATGTTTTTTTCTTGATTTATTTGCTAATTTTAATGCTTTACTGTTTGGTTTGCAACCTTCTTTTAAAATATTATAATCAACTGCGGCAGCTTTTCCAGAAGTTATAGCACTAGCCATTCTAGCATAACCCCATGAATGTCCTGTTTGGTTTGGACGGCTTCCAGAAGAATAATAAGCACCTTCTCCTTTCTTAACTATCTTATCTAAAGCTTCTATAGAACAACCTGTTTTTTCTGCTAATTCTTCAGAGGGGATAATTTTTTCAACTCCATATATTTTTCTAGCATTTAAAATATGAGGTGAAGTTTTATTATCATAAGAAGCAACTTTTTTTCTTGTAAAGTATTTGCCTTGTTTATACATTTGTCTAGACTTATCAATCATTTTCTTCTGTGTTTTCTTATCTTTACTTGTTAATTTTTTTGGAACATATTTCTTAGGATATTTTTTAATTGTTTTTCTTTTCATTATAATAAACATAGATTTTATTATAATTTAAACAGATTCATACATTTCTAACATTTTCTTTGTTTGAGTAGTAAAATCAACAATTGGTTTTGGATATGAAACTTTATATTTACTATAACTAGAGTCCCAATTATGTATATCATTATTTGATACTGTTTTTAATTCAGGGACCCATTTTTTAATATATGCACAATTAGGATCGTGTTTTTTGCTTTGTATCCAAGGACTCATATATCTAAAATAAGGATTCATATCTACACCAGTGCTACTGATATTCTGCCAGTTACCATTATTAGAAGCTACATCATAATCAGTTAATTTTTGTGCAAAATATTTTTCTCCTTCCCTCCAATCAATAAGTAAAACCTTAATTAAAAAATTTGCTACTACCATTCTTCCCCGATTATGCATATAACCACTAGTATTTAATTCATTCATACATGCATCTACAAGTGGATAACCTGTTTTACCGTCTTTCCATAATTGTAATTGTTTTTGTGTTCCTTTCCATTTTATTTTTTTAAATTTAGTTTGATATGAACCATTAATTACTTCAGGATAAGCATGTAAGACATGAGCATAAAATTCACGCCATATTAATTGTCTTAATAATTCTCTGAAATTATTTTCTTTTAAATTAAAATACATTTCTCTTACTGAAATACATCCAAATTTTAAATAAGCGGATAATCGTGTAGTTTCATAACTAAAGATATCTCTATCAACACCATAGTTTTTTTGATTCGTTTTTAATTGTTTTAATTTTTTCAATGCGTTTGTTCTTCCTCCATTCACTAAAATATTACTATTTATGTTTGTGAATTTATTTATCGCACTATCTAAATCAAAATCAAAAGAAAAGGATTTGTTTATTTTTGAAAAGTTATTAATTTTAGATTTACTAATAGGCATGACTTTTTTATGTAAAACATCATTATAAAAAGGAGTGAATTTTTTGTAATAACCACCTGTTGAAGTTACAATCTCTCCTGGTTCATATAAATAATAATCTAAAAAAGATTCACACTCAATATTATTTTTTAGACATAAATTTTTAGTTTTTTCTTCTCTATTTTTTGCATATGGAGTATAATCTTTATTAAAATAAATACCTTGTAAATCTAAATTCTTAATTAAGTTATTTAAAATACTAATTTGCTCTCCATAAAATATGTGTAACTTTCCATTATTTTCATTAATAGTTTTTTCAAGTTCTTTTAAACTTTCTATCATAAATTGAATGGAATTTTCTGATTTATATTTATTTTTTGAAGTTACCTGGTCTAATGTAAATATAAAACAAGTATGCAAGTTTTTACATTTTTTGCTAGCTTCAATTAAACCTTTATTATCAGAAATACGGAAATCTCTGTGAAATATGAATAATCCATTTGTATGTTTCATTTAATATATATAGTGAAATTATATTTATATTAAAAATATAAACTAACAATTTCATATGCTAGTTGTGGAGTAAGAACTTTCATATAATATAAATTTGAATATTCTTTAATTGGATAATCAAGTGTTTTAAATATAGGGCTTTGAATGTATAAGGTTTTTTCGTGATTTACAAAAGTAATATTAACATTATCTTTTAACCAATCTAATGTTCCAGTTTTATCTGAACATTCTTTATCATCTAAATATACAATATTTGCATTCTTAATATTTTTATTTTTTAATTGTTTATCTATTAAATTCTTATTAATTTCCTTTGCAGTTGTTGGTTTATACACATTTAAATGTCTATATTTCGGGTGTTGAAGCAATGATGGTTGTCCCTTTAATTTTATTGAGCATTGTTTTGATAAAAGAGGAGAAAATGGATTACAAATATTCTCCAAATGATATTTAACTATAAAAGTTCCATTATCTTTTAATTCAGCACGAGAAGTTAAAAAATCTAAAGCATTTTCTACTTCATCAACAATAATTGGAAAAGGATGATAAAAATCAGTATTTAAAGCAGAATATTGTATATTCCTTACCATACTATTTATTTCTCTACTCAAAAGTCTATATTCTAATATTGTTTTTTTGGTTTCATTTAGTTTTTCATGTAACTTATCATAAGATGTTTTATTGTATGGCCATGTTAAAAAATTACTAATTGTATCTGTTATTTTATCTTGAGCTTCATCTAATGGAATGTTAGAAAATATATTTTTATCTAGAAACATAGAAGATAACCCAACATTTCCATCAGACATTTGATAATGATCAACATTTTTTTCTATAATAACACTTTTATCAATATTGATTGTGTCATTCATATTAGCTAGTTCATAATCAGCTAAAAAAGGATTAATAAGACCATCTTTTTGTGCTAACAAAGTAAGAACAGGAATATTGTAATCATTAATATTTACTGAATCCCAAGGTAATTTATTTCCTGAATTTAACACATTTCCTAACTGTATGAATCCATTTGTCATGTTATTTGCTATTGACATTGTATGATATGCCCCTGCCGAATGTCCCATAAAATATAATGAATTATAAGTCAAGTTTTGTTTTTTTAAATAGTTTTTACAATCATTACTAATCAATTTACTTTGTTTATCGCCATTTAAAGGAATATTAAAAAGATAGTCTATTAATAAAAAATTAACATTTATATTTTTTTCTTGCGTTTTTTCTTGTATTTTACTACATAATTCATAATAAGAATCAGGATTTTTTCCGTATCCTGGAAACAATATAATGAATATATCACAATCATCATTACAAGTAATTAGTTTGGAATGTTTAAAAACCTTATTTGCATACTTATTTAATAAAAAATGTTTGATTTTAAAACCATGTATTATTATAAATAATAATAATACTAACAAAAATTTCATTAAGTTATTACAATCATAAAACTTTATATATTTTATTAATAATAATATAAAAATATTGTTCATTATTTCTATATAAAAATGTTAAGCATAATGAAAGATATTGTAATAAAATCACAAATACTATTGTTATCAATGTATGCTTATATAACATGTGAAATTGATATCTTACTTATGCAATTATATAACCATCATCCGTTGATTGCTTCTGTAACTGATTATGTGATATATTGTTTATTATACATTCATTCAATAATGAATCAATATTATATTGAACCATTTGATAATAAATGGATATACACTGCTTATTTAAGCAATATAAATGGTTATTATATGCTTAATGAGCAATATCAATTTTATAATAAATATCATATAGCTTCTAATAGATTTATGCAGTGTTTGTCAATTGAATCACTTGAATATATAAAAGAAAAAAATAATTATATAATGATGATAAATTATGATAATAATACAAATATTAAAAACAATATTAATATTGATTTATCAAAAGATGCGAAATTATTAAAAAGTCCATTTTTATCAATATCTTATTTAGAACCAAAAACTGAAAACAAAATAGATATTAAATTACCTAAAAAGTATTTTATTGAAAATAATGAAATATTAAGTCCTTGTTTTATTTATAGATACTTAAAATACCAGCCACTTCATTTTGAATTTTCAATGGATTATAAAATAGAAATCATAGATAATGATTGTAATGTTTTTACTTTAAAACCAAGTGAATACATAAAAATAAAAAATAATGGTTATGAAAAACTTAGATTAAAAAATTAAAAGAATATAAAGTTTTTTATTTCTATTATGTATGAGCGTAAGCCAAATGGATTCTGCATGTATTCCATCTTCATATCATACTTTAAATGGTAAATGGAATTTGTATTACCATTTACCACAAGACAATAACTGGAGCTTAAACAGTTATACTGTTATTATGGATTCAATTAATACTGTAGAAAGTATTGTTAGTTTAAATGAAAAAATTCATGAAAATATTGTTAAAAGCTGTATGTTATTTGTTATGAGAGAAGGTATTACGCCAATGTGGGAAGACCCTAAAAACCGACATGGTGGTTGTTTTTCATATAAAGTTACAAACAAATATGTTTTTGAGGTATGGAAAAAATTGTTTTGTTTATTATGTGGTGAAAGTTTATGCAGTAACCCTGAAAATTCAAAATATGTAAATGGAATCACTATTTCCCCCAAAAAAAACTTTTGTATTATCAAGATTTGGTTAAATACATCTGAATTTCAAGATCCTGGATTTATAGTAAATATTCAAAATCTATCAAAGCAAGGATGTTTATTTAAAAAGCATGAACCTGAGTTTTAATACTCAGTTTCCTCATGATATGAAGTATAAATAAAATATCCAAATAAACCGATAACTAATAATATTACTATCATTATAAAATATTGATAATATTTTCATATTATTTTATATAAAAAATATGAAACTTGAAACTAAATATATAGCTTCTCTTAATGATACTGTTGAATTTAAGATAGGTCAAAGTGCTCAAGATAATTTTGATATTATAGATGATTCTAATCCTAATGATTTATGGTTTCATTTATATGGAGAGTCGTCTTGTCATGTAATTGCAACAATTAACCCTGAAATTAAATTAGATAAAAAACAAAAAAGACAAATTATTACACAAGGAGCATTATTGTGTAAGCAAAACTCTAGACATAAAAGTGCAAAAAATGTAAATATTATTTATACAGAAATAAAAAATATTGAAAAAACAGAAACTATAGGAACTGTTCAAGTTCATCTTCAAAAAAGTATTTTAATTTAAAAACCCAAAATATTTACCAAAAACCAAAATATTTACTATAATTATCATCAATTGCTTTAGCGTGAGCAGTATCTTTCTTTTCTTCTTCTAATTTATCTACTTTATTATCTAAATAAATTGATTTAATTTTATTATCTTGTCTTTTCTCCGAAGTTTCAAGTATTCTCTTATTTTTTTGCTCATAATCTTTCATTTGTTTATCTAATTGGTCTTGTTGAACAGTATTAGATAATTTTGCGTTCATTGCATTATTTTTTGCGTTCATTTCATTTTTTAAATCATACAATTCGCCTTGTAATTCTTGAACTTTACCTTGAAGTTTTATGAATGAACCACCACTTATTACAACCTGTTTGCCTGTTTCTGCTTCTGATTTATCCATAGATTTTACTAAAGCGTCCGCCTTTTTAGCTTCAACATCTTTTCTTATTTTTTCTTTTATAGCTCTATCTCTTGCTGCCTCTTGTTCTTTTTTCTTCCTATCTTTTTCCTGTTTTTCTAGT
>CEOO01012793.1_pt1 | contig 14554 bp, 27 predicted proteins | sample 530321 | NCBI WGS metagenome assembly CEOO01 (sample SAMEA2619927, study PRJEB7988) | marine metagenome | biome: marine biome (ENVO:00000447); feature: surface water layer (ENVO:00002042); material: "saline water (ENVO:00002010), including plankton (ENVO:xxxxxxxx)" | depth 5 m
AACATATGAAACCAATCGTGTGCGTGTTCTTTTAAACAGGTTCCTGCAAATGGTCGATAGTGTTCTCTCTTCTTTACGTTGTTGACAATTTGTTTTGCTTCTTTATGTCTTGGGTCAAATAATATTGAACGGTTTCCTAATGCTCTCGGCCCCCACTCTCCTTTACCCTGAAAGATTGCAACAATTTGTTCTTCGTCAATCAGTAAGTCTAAACACTCGTCTAAGTCTCGTACTATTCTTGTAATCATGATTCACTCCATACACTAGGTTTACAATATGCAGGTTCTATTCCGTCAACCATTTGTTGATACATTTGTAGTGCAGCTCCAGCTGCAGTTCCACCGTCATGTGGAATCGGGTCAACAAATATTTGGTGATTCGGGAATTTTTGCAAGTACTTATAATTGTTTGTACAGTTCAATGCATATCCACCTGATAAAATAATATTCTTACAGTCGGGATTATAATCGATTGCCTTTTTAATGAGTTCCACCGTGTAATCATATGCGACCAGTTCTAATTCATGTGCAATATTAAATCGATTGAACACTTGGGGTTGGTGGTGACCGTAACTTGCCATACCCATGACCTTACCAGCAGCACGACCCAACTTATCTGTTCCCAGTGCGTGAGAAGCATTACTGAAGTTCATACCCATAGAAGGCCAACTGGTCAATTCATAATCGACTCCGTCAAGTGTTACTTTATCATTCAGTGGACACTCCAAGAATGAACTCAACTCATTTGGAAACTGTTCTGAAATATCATGAATAAATCTGAGGTTCGAAAGTTTCTGATACTGAGGTTCAATATGCATTCCGTCTTCGTCTTTGTATCCGTAGTAGATACTTTCGATTTCTTGGTGCGTAGGATACATATCCCACAACTTACGACACCCACCACCGTCCATGACAATAATAATTGCATTGTCCATATGAGGTGCAAGATTCAATCCACAATACGCATGGTGAATATGGTGGTCAACATTATACTGATACTCACCTCTAGGTAAACCTAACTGTTCGGTGATAATGTCGTCCATAATCGTTTCGTCCCCTGAATTAGGACAAAAGACAAAATTAAACTCTTCCCACTTCTCTGCAAGGTTTTCTAACTTCTCTCTTGTTAATTGTCTATGTGAGAAGTCCTCTTTGAACTCACGAGTACGAATTCGGTCTTGGGTTAATTCTTTATCGACATTGTAAGTGTAGTCCCGTCTATCAAAACTTGCAAACACCACTTCGTCTATTGCATCGACATTGATTTTCTGTTCAATGGATTGGAGTAGGGTTTGTTCGGTTTCTTTGGGTGACCAATACTTTTTACGTCTGCAACGTTCTTCTTCAAACACGTCTACGAGTACACCGTTTTTAACGACTGCAATAGATGTGTCATGCGAGATATTCACACCAAGAATGGTGTTATTGAGTTTACTCATAATAAAAAATCCTATTCTGTTTCTTTCGGTGCATAGTGTTCAATCAATTTCTTTGAAGTAACTAATTTTGCGTCTAATAGCTCCTCACAAAGTGCTTTTCGTCCTGATTTATATCCACTGCGAAAAACAAAGTACACTAATGCAACAATATAACCAATATGTATAAGAATTAACGTATCAGACATATTTACACTCCCGTATAGTTATCATCGTCATAATAATCATGTGTTTTATTCTTTTTGGGTTTAGGTTTCCAATAATCAATGATTTCGTCCCTATAATACCACACATACGCACCAATCGACCAATAAATGATTATACCGAACATATAAATGAACGAATTCGATACAACCCACCATGGGAAGGTTAAAAAGTCTGAAATAAATTCTAACATACGATTATTTATGCGATAAAAAAGTATTTAATTAATCCACTGAGTAAAATAAGAAAACCCACTGCATTTAATAATATCAATGCACGGTCTTCCCATATAATACTCACCACTAACCAACCCGTGACACCTAGAAACGATAGGGACAAATCCAATATCTGCAATTCAGGTATACCACTACTGCGTACGGACATTCCCAATACCAGTAATATACTTGCACACCACTTGATAATCCACGCAACTTTCTCACGTTTTATCTGCGACATCATAGCACTCTTAGCCATATTATTTAATTCTCATGTCATACCACATAATGGCAATAATTAACATACTCACGGTAATAAAACCTAACCAAATCAACGGTTCAATCATCTTCCTATATCCTTAATACATTTCTTGGGAATCACCTGATACGCACCTTTATTATATGCAGGTGCAACAGTATATTGTTTACTTATCTCTTTCTTATACGAATCGTCCTCTCTGACTCCCGTAGAACGATTCTGAGACACGTTTGACACATACGAGGGGTAACGTTCCCTATGTGCATTCATTTCGTCTATACGGTCTTTTATGTGCGACTCAACCCGTAGAGACTCCGTACGACACTTACGGGGTGCAGATTTCTTTCTCCACGCATTCGTCTTACGTTTCTTTCCACTGTAAGAATGAGTCATAGAACCATAAAACATACCCATTAGGTTAACCTCTCAGTGTCTGTTTCAATAATAGGTGAATCATAGTACATAGGTTCGTCCTGACCCACCTCTTCCAGCCATATTGCGAATAACATAATAGTTATCCACATAATCATATGAAATGGAATAAAGAACTCACTAGAGGAACTCCAAGGTTTTTCGTCCAGTATCCTTTTTAGTATTTTACGCATATTTGCCCCGAAAAAAATTTTTAATCATAATAATATAAATCTCCAATAACTTTTAGGGTGGGGGTCTAGGTCATTCTCAAAAGACCATAGGAGTCCCATAATACTGTTTTTCGCAGTCCCTAAAAGGGGTGGGCGGTCTTCTCATTCCGCCCTGCTGATTGTCGGCATCAGAGCCCTAGAGTCTTAATGTTTTTATCAGAAAACTCACACGATTCCTCAATGGTATCAATCATGCAATCCACGGTCTTATACTCTAGTCAATCCCAGTGAATACTTCTATTATATCATAGGTGGGTCTGTCCGTCTAGTGGAAAACCCTATCCTTTCCATTCACTACTATGCAATCAATGTTTATATTCCCTCTTGGGTCTATGAAACCATTACTCACGCATATATCACACACGCAATCCCACGCCCAGTTCATATCAATGTCCTTATTGAGTGCGAGTTGCATTTGTTTACTGTTGAATGGTATAGAGATAGGACTCCCGTCACTGACAAGACTCCCACGAATTCCATTTACAATTCTCATTATGCAGCTAGCTTACCATAAAACTGGGGGCATTGTCAAGCATTTTATGACCCTCTGAAACCCCTTGCCAGCAGGGGTTGGCGAGGAGCTTGACAACGCTGACAAAATATGGTATAATGGAGGGCTGGGCAAACACTTGGTGCGCTTGACAATGGCTCGAAAATATGTTATAATATAGGGCTACCCACCCCCTCTGAAACCCTTATGGCCACTGCGTTTCCGACACGCCCATAAAAAAACCCCCCGACTAGGTAGGGTTGCGAACCACTTTCATATATTACCTTCGGGGGGGTGAATCTCTATCGACACATGAGTTAAGCCGTTACGTTATTACCTGAATATTCCTTCTCCTTTATTTCTCATCATGGGGCTAGTATACGAAAAAAGTAGAGTCATTGTCAAGCATTATATTACAGACCCACCATAGGAAACACTAGGTGTTCACTACGCATATACACGGGCGCAAACTCCCATCCTATCCTTGATTTGCCCTAGGGGAGACACTGAAATCGCCTCTGAGGGCTTGACTCCCGACTAAAACTCGTGTTTGTATCCCCGAACAACACCACCAAATCACGTTTTTTATACCCTCAGATATATCTCTCAGAATTATATTATTTTGTGTGTAATAGTGTGACGTAGTGTGTAATTATATTCGAGGACATACGAAGTCCCTCAGAATTATATTAAAGTAACGTATTATCAGTATCTTAGACTAGTTCTTACACCGATTATGTGCATCTTGTATCTCATCACTTACCTTTGTCTCCCATATACAAGGTATTAACCCATGTATGAATAGTATTGCACTCATTCTCCATGCGTGTATGAGGTGGGTAAAATAACCCATATTGATGTCTTTGAGGTGTTGCATATAGTGTATTTAGAATACATTCTCTTGAAACGTGTCTTTTTCATCAGGATATTGTTTCTCGTATATATCTTTCAGTTTCTTCATATCATTATCAGTAACCCTACCGTGGCCGTGTAAGTGTCTAGGATATTCGTGTTGTTCTCTTCTAAGTCTATCGGACGAGCGTTGTGAGTCTCTACGAATATGCAGGAATCTTTTAGTGTCTTCTGTATAGTGTGGGTCTTCTTCCCATATATCAAATGCAAGTGATATGCGTGGCGTGGTGTGTATGTTCCGTTTGACGTGGTGTCTATGTTCACGTCCGACTATGTGTAGTGTACCTCTAGTGTTTTGTTGTTTACCTTCTTCCCAATGCGTATAAGAGGGGTCGGCGCCGTCAAGGTATATACTACACGCATATATTTTTCTATTGGGGTCTTCGGGATATTCATGTGCGTGTTCTTTTATTTCTTGTCCTTGGTGGAGTACATTTCCCCAACATTGCACCCATAATTCGTCATACCAGTTGTCTTTTCTTGGTTCAAACAGGGGTAAATTAAATATTCTATCGGGTATATTCAGTATGCGTATGTCGGGGTGAGTAAGGAAATTATAGACGTTAAATTGATGTGTCAGTCCTGTATAAATGGTCTTGGGATATGAATTGGGTATTCCTAGTATCTTGGATTCGTCTCGTCTGAGGATAGATGCGACAAAGAGAGATTCCTCTTCCGTGAGAAACCCCTCATATTCAACGTGTCCTTTTCGGTCTAGAGAAACCATAATCGTGCATACATATCCGTTTTAGGGTCATCGTCTCCCTCTAGATATATGAATCGCACTTGTGGTGTTACGTCTCTCCATTCGTGACCGTATGAGAATAATGCAGCTTCCATCTCTTCTTCCATAGGTGGATACCATTCTTGTGGGAAGTAAGGTCTGATTTTCTCCTCATATTGTTGTACGAGGTCTTCATTCTTCTCTTGATTGTTTAGATAATACGGTGAGAATTGTGCAAGTTTGGTGGGTAAGACGACTCCTTTAAAGTTATCTTCGACAAACTTCCAAGGATTAGCATATGTACTTGGGTCTTTATCTGCGAGGTCTGATATGTCTTTACCTATCCAACCAAAGAACCATTCACCTTTGTATTGTGTTTCTCCCTCGTCATTCCACCATGCCATTGGCATTTCAACGAAGGGTAATTCTTTATTTTGTACCGTTTCCATGGTTGCAACGTCCATTCCATGTCCTGCAGGTAATTCGTTAACGTGTCCTTTGAGAGGGATATTACCTAGGATTGCACTTTGACATAAGTCCAGTGGAATAAGTTTTGGACTGAGTAAGACATTCTTTTCGAACAATGGTTCTGATTGATAAGGTGGTGATTTGAACAGTTGTAGGAACTGCCAGTCCTCTGTAGGATATTCTCCTTCATAAGGTATAGGTGTTATTGAATCCAATAATCCTTCAGGTTCTTCTGTAAGACAAAAGAATTTGACCTTATTAAAATCTTTAGAGACAATATCGATTCGATATTTGAGTAGTCTTACGAAAGACTCGTTGATAACTTCTGAAGAAACTCCTTTCTTCTTGTGCATAATAATATTTGTTGCCATGATATTCCTATAATGTAATAATAATATTTAGTTTTTAAATCATAGTCCTATTTTACTAGGACTATGAGTTTTCCACAAGTGGTTATTCACAAATACCAGCGGCTTTTATCACCTTTGGTAGTCTTCCACTCTTCATGAATTTATGTGTTTTGTCTGCGAATATCTTTATGTATAAGGCAGACAATGATGCATAATATCGCATTTTTATCTCCTATAATGTATGGTGACTATCCGTGAATGACATTCAGATTTCTCCTACTCGTTCTTGTCACATAATTGTCACATATGTATATAGGTGCAAACAAAACTGGTGGAGCTGATAGGAATCGAACCTACGACCTACTGGATGCAAACCAGTCGCTCTCCCTACTGAGCTACAGCCCCAGTAACAGTTTACCCTTTTTTCTTTCGAGTACCTTTTCGTGCAGCTGCAATTTTTTGTGCTGAACGACCTTTGTAGACTCTCTTTTTGGACTCGTCTACATTAGGTGTAGATTTGTCGTCTGCAACATAACGACCTTTCTCGTCTCTATTGCGAACGGTTACAAATCCTAACCAATTAGTCACTTTAGTGAACCAACCCATTATATATCTCTCCCGAAATTATATGTTAAAGATGCAAACACTGAATCTGCAGTTTGACCTTCAAACACGTCTTGTCCTACAGTCACACTGAAATTCCAGTCTTGATTTACACCAAATGTTTTACCGACCCTGAGTTGAGTAAAGTCTTCAGTCCCTTCTAGGTCATGAAGTCCATGTATCAATTCAAGTTCGAATGCGTTTCTAACTAACCAACCGAACTCATATGAGACTTCTGCATAGTTGTCGTTAGTTTCTATATCTTGGTAACCTTCTATTGTAAAGTCACCGATAGAAAGTATTGCATAGACTTCTTCAAATGATTCAATTACTGCATCGTAAGTGTATCTAACGTATCCAATGTCTAGTGCAATATTGTCGGACACTCGCAAGTCATAACCTGCATAGTAATCCAATTCCAAGTCTGTATCTACGTCACTTGCAAAGTCAACCGTTGCACCATAGAATCCTGCGTAGAATCCTAAGTCTGAAAGATATTCACCTTGTAAGTGAACACTTGGTTTACCCTGAGTTTGTGATACTCCTCTCCAAACGTAATCTGAGTTATAACTCACATTTCCGTTAAATGACCCTGCGAATGCAGGTATCGATAGGACTGATACAATCAATCCAAGTAATATATTCTTCATAATATACTCCATTTATTAACTTCTGGCAACCTTTTCACGTCTGGCTAACTCATTCATTATCTTTTGTTTGAGTTTACCTTTACCTTTCTTGGTTACCTCTCGTCCGAGTTTATCCGTTTCAAAACAACGTTCTAACTCTTCTCTCAAAGTAGTTTCACTTTGATTTTTTATGTAGTGATGTTCAATAGTTGTTTTTTTAGTTTGTCTATCGTATTTCGCTACAGAATCTTTAAATTTTATCGGCATAATTCTCCTTATGTAAATAGACTGATTATATCTACTAGTAGAATTATCGCAGTCAACGTGGTTAGTATTTTTAGTATTGTTATTTGTTTTCTCATTATTATTCCTTGATTTCAAATTTAGGGTGAGTTAGTTTTGGTTCAGAAGTGTCATACTCTGTCATACTCTCTTCATTTTCTACAGGTTGTCCAAACCATATCGCAAGACAATATCTTTCTCCTGTAAGTATTGGGTCTACTCCATGCCAACGTTTTGTTGAGTTGTTAAAAGCAACCATTGACCCTGTAAAAGGTATTATTGTATGTCCATCTACATGGAAGTTACCACCAGTAAATTCTTCGTTCAACGTAAAGATAACAGTCCCTGTATCTCCTTCGTCTGCATTGTCTTTGTGATAACCCATGTATGATTCCATAGGATACCTCATAGTTTGCATATAGGTTACTGCATTGAAGTCTTCTTCACTCCATGGTATGAAGTCTTGAACCCAATCCATAATCTTTCTAAAATCAGGATTTCTGAATCCAATAGAATACTTTTCTACTCCAAGATTATCAACATACTTTAGTCTATCCTCTTCCTCTTGATTCTTTGCAACAATATGACCACCATGTTTTTCATTCATGGATTCGAGTTCAGTCCACTCTGCTCTGTTATGGATTTCTATAATCTCACGACATATGGGTGCAGGTAAAGCTGCATGACCGATTAATAGGATAGGATTACTCATAATATTACCATTCTCTAATTGGGTGTAAGAAGTTTACTTGGGTGTATCTCCAAGAATCACCTGAATATTTAGAGTAGTCATCTATCCATGCTCCGTGAATCCTATTGCCTGGAAATATAACACAACGATTGAATTTTGCAGGGACTATTTTTCTTAGTTCAAATCTATCCAACACTGGATACAGTACGTTCAAGTGTTCGTCATTTGATAACCATGTTCCTTCATAAATTGCAGTTCCACCGTCCTCTTCTTTATCCATGTAGATAATCATATTCAATGTGGATTCGTTATCAGGTGTATCGAGTTCCGAATCAGTGTGTGGATAATGTTGTATGTTCTTATCAAATACACTTAGTGTTTGAAAACAGTTGAATTCGTATATACGTTGCCAATCATACGCACCTGTATGAAAATATTCTCGACATACATTTAACACTCTATCCATTTCATTAAAATAAACTCTAGTAGGGTGTGCTATTTTATCTGTAATTCTACAGTCATGGTAATCAATACCATTTTTAGTGTTTCGTTCTGTATTGTATTTCCACATAGGATAATCTCTATTCCTAATCCACTCATAAAGTGTATCAGGGTCTTCATAGAAATTATCTATGGTTACTACTTCACCATCGAATTTTACGTCTAAGTTTGGACTCATTTTAAACAGTTCGTCCAGTACAAATGGTTTACCTGCCATGGTCTATGTTCTCCTCTAGAAATTCATAGGGCATATCACGACCTGTTTGATTGTTGTCAATGATTGGTCTATGTTTCAGGTTGAAAGATAATGTAATTCTCTCGTAGTCTTCAATCCTTTCCTGAGAAGGTTCTACTGCGTGTTGTATGTAAGAAGGCCAGAATAGAAACTCACCCTCTTGTGGAAAGTATTCAAAAGATGAATCACAACCGTTAACACCTGAAAATAATATGTGTGGGTATCCTTCTCTTTCCATAGGTCTATCCACTGCAAGGTGATTTGCGATTGCACCCATATTTGGATTTAGAAACTTTATTGGTTGATTTGATTTCTCAGTCTTAATGTAATAAGTTCCACTGATATGAGAATTGACGTGATTATGTGTTGCGTGTTGATGTGGGCCAGTGTAACGATTCAACCATGCAAATAAATGTATGTCGTCCCTAGACAAATGTGAAACAGGGATTTGGAATACATTACTAATAAATGCAACGTATGAATCTTTGATTTGGTCTGAGAATTGTTGGAACCACTCTTGACCATGCATAGAGACTCTTGCATCTTCGTCAAAGTAAGTAGTGTATTCTGTATTGACATCACCCTGTTCGACTTGACTCAGGATATGTCTAGAACTCATTGCAACTTCTTCTACATCTAATTCTAGTTTTCCTCTCAGAAAAGGTGTAGAGAACATTTGCATTACCATTCCTTCTGCAGGTTGGTATTTTGTTATTTCGAAACCTTCAGGTAATGGTTTTCCTTCTTGGAATGATTCCTTTACGTCCCTCTCGATTTCAATCACGGGGTCTTTCATAATGTATCCTATAATTTAGTTTTGTATTTCTGCAACTACTCCCTTTGAACCGTCTTTCATAGTTACGTTACGATATACAACAATAACTTCTCCTAGTTGTTTTATATATCGTTTTACTTCTTGGTTATTTCTAATCATAACCTTGTAGTCTCCAACAGTGGTTGCAACAAATACAACTTCACCATTGTTTTGGTCTTTCATATCATCTAAGAACCTATCTAAGTATGTATATCCCTCTGGCCATTCAGGATTCTCTTTGTCTTCCCACGCACAAGTCTTAGGTCTTTTTTCTGTTCCGTCTTCTTGTACAACTTTTCTACATGGATTGGCGATTCTCGCTTCAGATACAACATACCATTTAGGTGCTTGTAAATCTAAAGGACGTGGAAGTGTGGGTTGAATTATATCAATCTCAACTGGTTTACTGACTATGTTTACTTTCTTCTCAGGTAATAACGAACAACTAGTCGTTATTATCGTCAGACCCAAGATTGCTAATGTCTTTAGTGTCATTCTCTATCCCCTCTAATACGTCAACCGTCCCTTTATTAAATCTTAACTCCATTAATCCTGGCTTGACGGTTGCAAGTTTTTCAAAATTATGTTTTGAAAGGATTGATAGATATTTCTCTTTGTCTGCCTCGATTTCTGCGTTCTTTCGAGTCATGTTCTGTAGTGCCTTTGTTTGACGTTCGTAGTTCTCTTTGATTGCTTCGATTGCCTGTTTCTGTTCTTCCACTGCACTCTCTAATGCAATGTTATTTGCACTTAGTGTTTGGTTTTGGGTGTAAAGGTAATAAGAACTTAATCCTAGTACCAGTATTATCCCTATAAAAAACTGTTGCATATTATAACTCCACTATGCGATAATCAAGACCACTTGAACTCCTTAGTTCAACAATCTTTTTATCTGAATCTTTGAATTTAAGATGTTTTTCTTTTTGTATAAGTATCTTTTTTGAAACGTATTCGTCCTTAAACACATTTCCTGTTAGGTCTTGTGTTCTAAAAACGGTGATTTTGTATTCGGGTGCAAAGTAATACTTGATTGCATTCCAAATACGTTTAAGCCTGTCCTTCATAATAATCCTCTTACAAATAGACACCCCGAAGGGTGTCTATTATTTAGTCAACTAAAAAACTAACTTTTAGCTGTCATAAGTGAATAGAGAACCACCTGCAACAGCTGCTTGACCTGCTGCCAAGATTGCTCTAGATGGTGTACCCATTCTATAGAATGTACCTGCTGGAGTTACATTCGTGTAGATGACATGACCCTGAGATTGTAACTTACCAATCGTTCTTGCTGGTGAAGTTAAATCGAAACGATTTCTCAGTGTAGTCCATGCTACGTTTTTACCTTTTGAAAGTAGGTTTAACACTTTTTGCGTTTTGGATAAAGCCATTTTATTTTCTCCTATATCCATAATATTCAACTTAATTGTTGAATTCGTTTAAGAAACTACGGAAAATCCGTTTCTTAGTTTCTTCAATTCTTTTATAGTCTCAGCAGCACTAGTGTGGAGTATTCCGATTCCACCATTTGCTTCCCAAGCTTCAATGTTTTTAGGTCTATCGTCTATAAGGACTGAACCCTCATACGCAAACATACCTTTTTGACTTCCTGTTATTGTACAAGTGACAACAACAGTCGGACTAACGTGTTCTCTAATCCACTCGTTTTTATCAAAGACTACCAACTCTCTGTTCACTAAACCAGCTGCAGTTAGTATTTCCCAAGGTAACTTAGTGTGTCTTACATATCCTAGTAAGTCCCACATATCTTCCATTGGTGGTAAATGTCTGAATAGTCTTTTGTTTGTTAGTTCCTCTTTCCTTGCATCGTAGTCGTTTCTACCTTTCTCGTTGTTAGGAAATGGGTCACCAGTTAGGGTCTCAACACCAGTGTTGAAGTCGGCAAGAACACCGTCCATGTCAATAAATATTCTTTTCACATTCATAATTTATTCTCCTACTGTACATATTATAGTACAAAAGCGACCCCATTGTCAAGCTTTTATGCTAGAAATGTACGTCCGTGTTGTAGGAATTTCTCGTATTCTGACTCTAAAAATGACTTATTTGCACCTGTATTAACATACTCTTCTAAAGTAGAGTATTCTTTATCTCCATGTTGTCTTCTTTCGTGACAATTTTCTGACCACATATGAGTGCAAAATTCATTAAAAGTCATAACATTTTTCTCATTCATGTACACATTATACCTCATAATATAGGGTGTTGTAAAGGTGTTTTTTAAATAAATTTATCTCGTCCAGCCCAAAACATATTGTAGATTTTAGACTCATTTTTGTATGCTTCTTTCTCCCATGGTTGTTGAGAGTAAGGTGTATTCCCATGATATTTGCGTTTATATCTTTGCATTTTAGGTGTTAAATCACCTTTTATGAGTTGTTTTGCGTGGATTAGTTCGTGTGCGAGGTTCAACATCATTTGGTCGTGTGTGAATTTCTCCCCTTTTTCATTATATCTGTTGAGTTCTATATCGATTAGACTTTTGTTTCCTGAACAAGTTGCGTAATGGTAATCTTTTAGTTCAGGTTTCCATGACACTATGTGTAATGTTAAGTCTACATCTCGTCTTAATTTTGGGTGTAAGTAATAGATTACGTCTTCGATATAGTTGTAAATGTCTTTCTTTCTTGCAATTTGACCTGATATATCAATGTTTATCATGTATGTCACCCTAGGTTGAGAAAGTTTTGTAGTATTTCGTCCCCGTATTCAGTCATTTGTGACTCAGGGTGAAGTTGAAATGATTCGATAGGAAGTGTATCGTGTCTGACTGCCATTACCATTCCGTCTGAATGTGCAGTTGCAGTTAGAGGTGTATCCTTTAATGATTCTTCATTGACTGAATCATTATGGTATCTTCCTATCCATATGTCGTTTGGTATATCTGTAAATAATCCCTGTTCATCGTGGTGACAAACAGTCTGTATTCCTCTTTCTGAATTGATATTCATATCAATCTTTGCACCAAAATAGGCTGCGATTGCTTGGTGTCCTAAACAGACTCCTGATATGGGTATGTACTTATGGAATGCATCAACAAAATTCTGTAACCTTACACCGTCTGTATTCCAGTCACCACAACCAGGCGTTAAAAATAAGTGTGTTGGTTCTAATTCTCGTGCTTCAGCGATTGTATACCCATCGAATCTTGACGTTAATACTGTTGCACCTAGTCTTCTGAATTGTTCACATAGATTGTGTGTGAATGCATCATAATTATCTAACAGTAATACTCTTTTATTCTGTTTCAACCTCATCTATAAGTTCCACTTCATCTTCAGTAACTTCTGCACCACAAAAAGGACAATGTTGCACTTCATATTGGTGCGAATCCATTTCATGATGTACATCACTTTCTGATTTACACTCATTACAATGTACTCTAAAAATCTGTATCAAGTTCCTTCTCCCCTAATATTTCTTTCCATGCATTTTCGAAAGATTTCTTTTTACCGTTAAGTGTAATAAAAGGACACTCATGAGGTTGTATAGCTCTCTTTTGAAAATCTATTCCTTGTATGTATATTCTGACTTCGTTCTCAATCACGTCAAGGGATTGACAAAGATGTTTTATTCGCATATCTTCTACTCCCTGTTCCCCTTCAGGTAACAGGTATGCATGGACTTGTCTCATAATTTTATCGCTAATAATAAGAATATTGCAAGCATTATTATGTTTGCAAAAAACATTAAACCTGCAAGAATGGTGTGATACCAAATCCAACGTGTTTTATATGCATTTTCGATTGTTAAATCATCAGGGTCAGGTGTTGCAATTTCATGTTGTTTTAGATTTATTGAATCAACAACTTTGTTTGCAATCTTTTCTTCGAGGTCTCTTTCTTCTTTACTACCCCATAATATTTGATACCACTTCTTCATGACCTTCTCACACCATCTGACCACTGTTCAAACTCTGTATATCCACCGATATACTCACCATGTGCAGTTATTTGTGGAAATGTTCTCGCACTAGGAAACTGTTCAAACAACTCTTCTCGTGTGAAGTCTTCTCCTAATTGATAATATTCATATTCATATCCCTTCTGTTCTGCAAGAGCTTTTGCTCTATCGCAGAATGGACATTGTGTTTTACCCCATATTTTAATCATAATTTAAACCCTTTAAATGAGTCGTCATCAACATCTTGTTTAATACCACCGATAACGTACGACTCAATTTCCGTCTCTTGTGGTGCATTCTGTAACCCTTTACTATTGAACCAATGTTGTGTCCATGGTAATGGATTATTAGTAGAACTAATATCATATATAGGGTTCAATCCAATCGCTCTTAATCTCTTGTTTGCAGTGAACTCTACATAGTTTCCAAGTAAGTGTGTAGACAATCCAATCATTGAACCGTGTTGGAATAGGAACTCTGCCCAATCCTTTTCTTGTTTGACTGCATCTTCATACATTTGATACACTTCCTGTTCACAATCTTTCATGACCTTTAACATGACTTTATCATTCTCATGATTCTTATAACACTTCAATATGTGTTGTGATATTGCAAGGTGTTGTGCTTCGTCTCTTGCGATAAGTGAAATAATTTTTGCACTTCCTTCCATAAGTTTGGACTCACCGAATGCAAAAGAACAAGCAAAAGAAACAAAGAATCTGATACCTTCTAAGATATTAACTGATATAAGTGCAAGGTAAAGTGCCTTATATAAATCGTAATCGTCAATTTTATGACCCATTAATTTACGTCTTCCTATGTTTATAAACTCGTCATATTTTTGTGTGACTGATTCTGCACGGGCTATGATTGCAGGTTCGTTCAGTATAGTATCAAACACATCACTTGGGTCTGCATATACATTCTTTATAATGTGAGTGTAACTTCGTGAATGTATTGTTTCCATAAAGTCCCATGTAATGATACATGATTCTAATTCAGGAATTGTTACAAAAGGTAAGAATGCGATTGCAGGAGCACGTCCTTGAACACTATCGAGTAGTGTTTGGTATCTCAAATTAGAAGTAAAAATATGTTTTTGTGATTCACTTAGTGTTTGATAATCACTCCTATCTTTCTGTAAAGATACTTCTTCAGGTCTCCAAAAGAAACCTAA